>Ga0209902_100123_pt1 | contig 143476 bp, 116 predicted proteins | sample FECB27metaG_FD_188304 | JGI IMG/M metagenome (GOLD analysis project Ga0209902, IMG submission 188304) | Cyanobacterial communities from the Joint Genome Institute, California, USA - FECB-27 (SPAdes) (version 2) | ecosystem: Environmental > Aquatic > Thermal springs > Hot (42-90C) > Microbial...
TCCTCATCTCCCTCATCTCCCTCATCTCCCTCATCTCCCTCATCCCCCTCATCCCCCTCATCCCCCTCATCTCCCTCATCCCCCTCATCCCCTCCCGAAAAATACATCCCCAATCTCAACCAACTTCGCTCGCTTGTGACCTCTTACCGTCGCACTGGACATAAAATAGTTTTCACCAACGGTTGCTTTGATATCCTCCATGCTGGACACGTTTCCTATCTCAATCGTGCTAAAGCATTGGGTAACATTCTGATTATTGGCGTTAACTCCGACAACAGCATTCGCCGTATCAAAGGTGCAAATCGCCCGATCAACCCCTTGGAAGATCGTATCCAAGTTCTTGGCGGACTAGGTTGTGTTGATTATCTCATTACTTTTGACGAAGACACCCCAATCGACCTGATCCGGTTAGTTCAACCTGATGTCTACGTCAAAGGTGCCGACTACACCAAAGAAACTTTACCAGAAGCACCTGTGGTAGAACAATACGGCGGTATCGTTGAACTTTTGCCGTTTGTGGAAAACCGTTCTACCACTCGTATCATCGAGCGTGTTTGTCAATTAAACATGGAGCAAGATGACTAAGAAATTATGGAAACAGAGATGGACACAGATGGACACAGATGATTTTTATCGGTGTAAATCTCGTGTACCCTGCGGGAAGCCGCCCGGAGGGCGTCTACATCTGTGGTTTAAAATCTCCAAATTTACTGGGCGGAGAGGTTCCGCTGACTCATAAATCATGACTACCTGGAACACTGCTGAAAACATCCTATGCATCCGACTCGACACAATTGGTGATGTGTTAATGACGACACCAGCCATCCACGGCTTAAAAGCATCACATCCCAACCGTCGAATTACGCTGCTTACTTCCTCTGCGGGTGCATCCACTGCTTCACTCGTCCCAGATATTGATGAAGTGATTGTCTACGATGCACCTTGGTTAAAAGCAACAGCACCGCGACAAAATAGCCGTCCTGAGTACGAAATGGCAGAACACCTGCGGCGTCTTAAGTTTGATGGTGCGATTATTTTTACTGTATATAGTCAAAACCCGCTACCCTCTGCATTTCTATGTTATCTCGCGGACATTCCCCTACGATTGGCTCATTGTCATGAAAACCCCTACCAACTCCTAACAGATTGGGTAAAAGACCCAGAACCAGAACATTGTATGCGTCATGAAGTACGTCGTCAATTAGACTTAGTTGCTACAATTGGCTGCCAAATAGATGACGAAAGAATGTCCCTGCGTGTCCCAGAAAAAGCTTTAGCGACTGTTAAGGACATTCTTCAACAACTCGGCATTAGCCAGCAGCGTCCTTGGGTAGTCATTCATCCCGGTGCAACGGCTTCTTCACGGCGCTACGCGCCTGAGAAATTTGCTGTTGTTGCCCGCAGTTTAATACAAGACATGGGTATTGAGGTCATTTTTACAGGCACGGAACCAGAACGCGAACTGGTTACAGCAATTCAAACAGCAAGTGGTGTTGTGTCTCATTCACTTGTCGGTTGCCTTAACCTTAATGAACTGGCAGCACTCTTGTCACTTGCCCCTCTGCTCATTTCCAATAATACTGGTCCGGTTCACATTGCTGCTGCTGTTGGTACACCAGTTGTGGACTTGTACGCTCTCACCAACCCTCAGCACACTCCTTGGGGCGTTCCCAACCGCGTGCTGTTCCATGATGTTCCCTGCAAGAACTGTTACAAGAGCATTTGCCCTGAAGGACACCAAAATTGTCTGCAACTGGTGACACCAGAGTCTGTGGTTGATGCTGCTTGTGAATTACTTAATTCTACCTCTGCTACCCCTGCCACTGCTAAAAAAAACATTGTCTCGTTCCCTGACTCTGGCAGGGAATGCCTTATCTGAGGCTCTGCCTCATAAATTATACCTATTGGAGCCAGAGCCTCCTGTCATTCATTTCCAGGCAGCAGCCCGGGAACGAGAAATACTGTTAAAACATGAACGTTGACATCCTCATTCCTACCTATTCTCGCCCAACGGCTTTGGCTGTCACCCTGACTAGCCTGATAGCCCAAACTTACCGTGACTTTCGCGTCGTCATTTCTGACCAAACTGAGGATAGCAACCCGGTGGAGAGTGGCGAAGTACAAGCGGTGCTGCGTGTGCTTTCACTTCACGGTCATGAAGTGGAAGTTCACAAACACTTACCCCGTCGGGGAATTGCAGAACAACGGCAGTTTTTACTAGAGCAAGCAACGGCTCCCTATGCCCTTTTCCTTGATGATGATTTGATTTTAGAACCTTTTGTGGTTGAAAATATGCTTGCTGCCATAAAAGAAGAACGTTGCGGTTTCGTTGGCAGTGCGGTTATCGGACTCAGCTTTATTGATGATGTCCGCCCTCACGAGCAAAAAATTGAGTTTTGGGACAGTCCAGTGCAGCCGGAAAGTGTCAAACCTGACACACCACAATGGGAGCGCTGGCGTTTGCATAACGCCGCTAATCTTTACCATGTCCAGAAAAGCTTGGGTCTTACCCAGAAAGAGCAACGCAAATACCGTGTAGCTTGGGTAGGGGGTTGTGTCATGTATGATACAGAAAAACTTCGCGGCATCGGTGGCTACTCGTTCTGGCAGCAACTACCGCCGGAACACTGTGGTGAGGATGTTTTCGTGCAGTTGCGGTTGATGGAACTTTACGGCGGTTGTGGAATTATTCCTTCGGGTGTCTATCATCAAGAGTTGCCTACTACGATTGTTGACCGGAGTCATCCTGCAGATAAAGCTTTGTTATTTGAACCACAGATGGACACAGATGGACACAGATGAAGAAAAAGTATCTGTGTTCATCTGTGTGAATATGTGGTTTCTTTTTCATAAGAAGTAGTTAAATATGCGTAAAATTCTGTTTGTCGAGCTATTGGGTGGAATTGGCGATGTTTTAATCGCGTTAAGTGCGATTCATGGCTTAGCGCGATCGCACCCAGCAGCTGAACTGACAGTTTTAACTTTCCCGCCTGGGGGTGAACTGCTCAAAAGTGATCCGCTGATTCAGCGGGTTATCTGTGCGGAACCAGGGAAGGCAAAACAATCGGTTGTTGAGTTACTATCTGGTGAAACTTTTGATTTGATTGTCTCAGATACAAATTACGACGACATTGATGTAGAACTCTCGGATGGCGCGTCTTTACATAATGCGCGGGTGGTCACGAATTTGTGGCGACAACCTCCAGCAGATGAATTGGTGGGCGATCGCTTTGTCAAAATCTTGCAAGCTGAAGGTTTAATCAACCCGGATGCGATTAAACCTGCACAACTCCACCTTACCCCTGATGAATTAAGTAGATCACAAGAGCTATTCAATCATGTCCGCCGTCCTTTGGTGTTCTTATGTCCAGATGCCGGGATGGCAATTAAGCGCTGGTCTGATGTAAATTTTATTACCATCGGTCAAATTTTGCAGCAGCGTTGGGATGCGACTGTGATTGTCCCGGTGGGCTCTGATGCGAAACAAGCAGAAAGCATCGCTGAGGCGATAGGGGGTGAAGCGCAGATTTTGCCCCGTGGGAAGTTGCGGGATTTGGCAGCAGCTTTGGCGTGTGCTGATTTGGTCATTGCCGCTGACACGGGTCCAGCACGGATAGCGGCAGCGTTGAATGTGTTAACTATTACTTTGTTTGGTCCTTCTTGGCATGGGCGTTATGGTCAACCGTCACCTCATGTCAATTTGCAAGGATACCCCCAGTGTCCTGAGCGCAATATTAGTAATTTTACGGAGCAGCAATGTTGGTACGGTGGGGTGTGTCCGTTGGATAAGGGTTGGCAAAGTTGTATGGAGGGGATTTCGGTTGATGAGGTTTTAAGTGTTGTGGAGGGGTTTTTAATAAACCGCAGAGGCGCAGAAACCGCTGAGGAAGAGAAGAAGAAGTCTATGAGTTAGGAAAATGAAGTCGATACTAGAAAATTCAAAATCTAATATCCAAAATGCAAGGTTGCATGGTTTGCGTAACATTTTGGTGATGCGGCTGGACAATATTGGCGATGTGATTATGACGAGTCCGGCTTTGCGGGCAATTAAGGAGAATTTGCCGGAAAGTCGTTTGACGTTGATGGCGAGTCCTGGTGGAGCGCAAGCAACAGAGTTATTGCCTTGGGTTGATGAGGTTTTACCGTGGCGTGTGCTTTGGCAGGATTTGGGTAAGTTGGATTTCGATCCGGCGCGGGAGTGGGAATTGGTGAGGAGGCTGCAAAATGGCAAGTTTGATGCAGCGATTATTTTCACGAGTTTTAGTCAAAGTCCACATCCAGCAGGGTTTTTATGTTATTTGGCGGGTGTTCCGTTGCGGGTGGGTGAGTCTAAGGAAGCGGGAAATGGTGTTTTGACGCTGGAAGTGTCATCTGCGCCGGATGAGATTCATCAAGTTGAACGCAATTTGAGATTAGTTGAGAAAGCTGGATTTGAGGTCTATGACCGCAGTCTTTGCATTCAGATACCAGAAGCTGCACAACGAGAAGCAGTAATGTTATTAGGGACTAGTAGCGATCGCTTAAGCACTTACTACAACTATATCTTGCTCAATCCCTGGACAAGTTGCCAATCTCGCAATTATGACTCTCAACGCTTTGCGATCGCTGCACGTCAGCTAGCAGAAGTGACTCAAATGCCTGTGCTGGTAACTGGTGTGGAAAAAGACCGCCCCAAAAGTCCATCTTTACTTGCTACACTAGGCGACTATGGAATTGACTTGATTGGCAAAACAACTTTGTCTCAACTAGCTGCACTCATTGCTAATGCAAAGCTAGTGCTTACCAACAACACTTCAACGATGCACATAGCTGATGCTACCCGCACACCCACTGTTGTCATGTTTGCGGGAACTGAACTTGAGTGTCAATGGGAACCACGCAATGGGACTTCCCGCTTACTCCGCCGTCCTACGACCTGTAGTCCTTGTTACGCCTTTACCTGTCCCTACCAGTTGGAATGCTTAGATATCCCACCAGAGGAGGTAGTCGCCACAGGGCTGGAATTGTTAAAGATTTCGTAGTAAGCGCAAAGAGCGCTTATAGCTCTTGCCATTTGCATTCAATACTGTTCTTGTGGGGCGGACAGGATGTCCGCCCATAATTAAGGACGGGCAAGATGCCCATCCCACAAGATATGTATTTAATCCAACACCAGAACCGCTATATTACCAATCAATGACTAATGAATCATGACTATTACCATTGCCATGATTGCTGGTACTTACAAACCCGAGCGTTGTGGTGTTGCTCATTACACTGCTTGTTTGCGGGATGCGCTGAAAAAGCACGACATTCAGTCTGTTGTCCTCACCACTCATGCAGCCGCCACAGAAGTTAATGACAACAGCGTCAGGGGTGTTGTACAAGATTGGCGATTTGCCGATTTACTGTCTTTGGTACAAGCAGTACATGCCACTAAAGCTGACATTTTGCATATCCAACATGCAGCAGGCACTTACGGTTTTGAGCGTGCTATCTTTTTGTTACCGCTACTTCTGAAAGCAACAGGTTACCGCCAACCAATTGTCACAACCGTGCATGAATACGGTTGGTGGGAATGGCAACCTAAAGGTATTCCACCGCAACTTATAGAATGGCTAAAAATGTCGGGACAACGGCGCGGGTGGTGGGATAGAGAAGATGGGTTTTTACTGACTTTGAGCGATGCATTAATTACAACAAATGCAGAAGCTGAAGAAGTTATCCATCAACGGCTACCCCAAGTAGTTAACCGCGTATCGCTTATTCCCATCGCTGCAAATGTTGATGTTACCCCCATTGACCGAAACACAGCACGGCAGCAATTGTGTGAACAGTGTAACTTTGCTCAAGATACCACCATCATCACCTTTTTTGGCTTTCTCCACCCTGTCAAAGGGTTAGAAACGCTTCTACCAGCATTCAAAAAAGTTCTAACAACGCATCCGCAAGCACGATTGTTGCTACTTGGTGGTGTGGAAAGTCTAGCTTTGCGGGGAGAAGAAGCAAAACGCTACTGGGATAAACTCCACAGGCTTGTAGCTGAACTGAACTTAAGCGAAATGGTACATCTTACTGGCTATCTGGATGTTGAAACTGCCTCAAAATATCTTTCCGGGTGCGATATTGGAGTGCTACCCTTCAACCACGGAATGACGATGAAAAGCGGTTCACTTCTGACTTTATTAGCTCATGGTTTGCCAGTCATCGCTACCCAACATCCTACGCCTCTACCCGATGGACATCCAGTACAGCTGGTTCCTCCTCGCGATATAGACGCTTTGGCAGATGCACTTTGCCAACTCCTAAACGACCCTGATAAATGGAACCATTTAGGTAATGTCGGTCGTATTTTTATCGAAAAGTATACTTGGTCTAACATAGAGCGATCGCACTTCAGCATCTACCAAAAACTTCTAAAACACCAAGAATGAAGAATAAAGAGTGAATAGTAAAAATTTTTCTCTCTTGTGCTCTGCGTCACGCCAGGTGCTACAACGGGGGGAACCCCCGCAACGCACTGGCTCCTCTGCGTCTTGGCGGTAGCCTGCGGCACGCCGCTACGCGTCTACATTTAATCAAATCCCGAATGCAACTCGAAAATGTCAAAAAAATCGCCGTTCTCCGCGCTAACGCCCTCGGTGATTTTATCTTTGCCCTCCCAGCACTACAAGCACTACGCCAAACCTACCCCAAAGCTGAAATCACTTTGCTTGCTCTAGACTGGCATGCTAACTTTTTGGCAAATAGACCATTACCAGTTGATAGAGTTGTTGTCATACCACCAAGTCGCGGGGTACGCGGTGACGCGAACACAGAGGAAAACCCAGCCGAATTAGCGGACTTTTTCACCAAAATGGCTGCAGAAAACTTCGATATTGCCATTCAAATGCACGGCGGTGGACGTTACTCTAACCCCTTTGTGTTGCATTTGGGAGCCAAAATGACGGTTGGTCTGAAAACCCCGGATGCTGTACCTTTGGATCGCTGGGTTCCTTACATATACTATCAACCAGAAATTCTCCGCTATTTGGAAGTTGTTTCCCTTCTTGGTGCAAAAACAACTGAGTTAGAACCACGCATTGCGGTGACAGGAGAAGATTTGGATGAGGCTAAAAATGTTGTCAACCTATCCGGTAAACCTTTAGTTGTTCTCCATCCCGGAGCAACTGACTCACGGCGTTGGTGGGGTGTGGAGAAATTCGCGGCGGTGGGGGATGCTTTGGCTGATGCAGGTGCTGATGTTGTGGTGACGGGTACAAAGTCGGAGCGATCGCTTGTTGAGGCGGTGATCACAAAAATGAACGCCGAAGCACAGAATTTGTGCGCTCGCCTTTCACTCAACGGTCTTGCTGGTCTGCTCAAACTTTCTCGCGTTATTGTCTCTAATGACTCTGGTCCGTTGCATCTAGCCGCTGCTGTAGGATGTGCAACTGTTGGCATTTTCTGGTGTGGGAACTTAATCACGGCTGGACCAATGACGCGCGATCGCCACCGTCCCGCCATTTCCTGGCGTCTTCATTGTCCCGTTTGTGGTGTTGACTGTACCCGCGCTTCTTGTAATCATCGCGACTCTTTTGTTGCGGATGTCCCCGTACAAGAAGTTGTTGATTCTGCCCTTGAGTTACTTGCTACCACATCTCTCCCAGACTTATAATTTCTACCTCCTGGAAGTTACACCAACGCCTTGGGAAAGATGCAGTACATACAAAATATTTGGTATCAATTGCTTCAGGAGGAAGGCACATCACAGGAAAAGGAGATATTTTGATGAATTTAAAGGCGGTTTGGGGGCTGTTCCAAGAGACATTTAACGAATGGAGTAACGATAAGGTGCCGCGATTAGCCGCAGCATTATCTTATTACACTCTTTTTTCCATCGCTCCATTGCTGATTATTGTGATTGCGATCGTTGGTGCGGTCTTTGGAGAAGATGCAGCAAGGGGTGAAATTTACCGACAAATAAGCGGTTTAGTCGGCGATGCTGGCGCACAAGTTATCCAGACAGCAATTGAAAGTGCCAACCAGCCCAAAACAGGAACTATCGCCTCACTCATCAGTGTTGTAGTTCTGCTGTTTGGTGCTACTGGTTTATTTGCCGAGTTGCAAGACGCCCTGAATACAATCTGGGAAGTGCAGCCAAAACCAGGACGCGCCATGAAAAACATGGTTCGCCAACGCTTTACGTCGTTTGCGCTGGTGCTAGCCATTGGTTTTTTACTACTTGTGTCACTTGTGATCAGCGCGGTGTTGGCAGCACTGGTTGGTTACTTTAGACATATGGTGCCTGGTATCGATGTTATCTGGCAAATTGTCAACTTCCTCCTTGGTTTTGGCATCACCACATTGCTATTCGGACTCATTTTCAAAGTCCTGCCAGATGTCAAAATTACTTGGAATGATGTTTTAATTGGAGCCGCCATCACCGCACTTTTGTTCTCTATCGGCAGGTATCTTCTGGGACAGTATCTGGGTAACGGCAGTTTTGGCTCAGCCTACGGCGCTGCTGGTTCAGTAGTCGTTGTCCTAGCTTGGGTTAACTATGCTGCCCAAATTCTCTTTTTTGGTGCTGAGTTTACCCAGGTTTACGCTAGAAGATACGGTTCTCGTATTGTTCCAGATAGGCATGCCATTCCTCTGACTGAAGAGGAGCGTATTAATCAAGGGATGAAACCTAAAAATAGTAATGTACAAACACAAACTAGGAAACAGTCTGCGAATAAACAGTCCTCCTCTAACTTAATTAGTCGTCTATTGCGACGCTTTACAAAGCCCAAGCGCTGGAAAGGGAAAAGAAATCATCGACAACTTTAATAATTTCTAATAAAGAGAATTTACAATTGAGAACTCAGAATGGATTTCTGATAGCTCTCGGATTGCTTCTGCCACCACGAGAGGGATCTTCTCATCTAAGGCACTTACCAGTAATAAAATATCCAGCCGTCGCAAGCGCCTGAAAGGCTGGGCATCAACACAAAGGAAACGTTTTGCATACTCGATAACGAATACGGTTCGGCAATGCGTTGCGGTGAATCCAGTCCTGCAGGAGGGTTAGCCCGAACTCACAGCAACTGGCGTGCCTCCTAACGGAGGACGCACGGTACAGCCGTCAGGCGTGCCGTAGGCATACCCGTTCGCGTAGCGTCTCCGCTCTTGAGAAGGGGGGTTCCCCCCGTTGTAGCAACTGCCGTTGGCGTAGCCTCTGGGCAGGAGATACCCGAAGGGCTGGATATTTTATTTTTTGGATCTCCCAAAAACAAGTTTTGGCAACACAACTGTAAGCAATACAACCTCAAGATATTTGCTCGGCACTGATGCTATAAAAGGAGAATTACGATAATATATAAAAGCGACTTCTGACTATAAGCCCCTAACACCTCATATCTTCATCAATTGTGTATCCGAGGTCTCTGAACGCTACTGACTAATACCAAGAATTTTTAGTTGTTTTCATTGAAACCCTATATTAAATGCAAGTGCCTAAAAGCAGAGATAGAGGGTGGAAAAGTCTTATTTACTATGGACAACTAGTAAGGCTTGGTATTAGAAAATAAATTCTTTTTAAGAGTTGATTAGATGTCAATCTCCAACTGCGTACTGAGACCGTAGTCGTGAAAAACGCACTTGGGAAAAATAGTGATGACACACATTGAGGGAACTTTCAAAGGGGCTGGAGGTCTAGATCTTTATTATCAAAGCTGGCAGCCCGAGGGGCAGGTAAGGGCAATTATAGCCATCATACACGGGCTGGGAGCCCATAGCGGATTATTTAATCATGCCGTGGAGTACTTAATTCCTCAGGGCTACGCAGTTTATGCCTTTGACCTGCGAGGGCATGGACGTTCTCCGGGACAGCGGGGACACATTAATGCCTGGGCTGAGTTCCGAGAAGACTTGCACACCTTTTTGCAACGAATTCAGGAGCAAGGACAGGGGTGTATGAGCTTTCTGTGGGGACACAGCCTGGGAGCGGTTATCGCTCTAGATTACGCCTTGCGCTTTTCAGAAAGCTTGCAGGGAATTATCTTGACGGCACCAGCATTAGGAAAAGTGAGGGTTCCAGCGTTCAAGGTTGCCTTAGGGCGGATGTTCTCACAAGTCTGGCCGCGTTTCAGCCTTAAGGTTGGTATTGACGGCGGTGTAAGTTCACGTGACTCTCAGGTACTCACTGCTTATGCCCAAGACCCATTACGGCATGAATATGGTAGCGCCCGACTTGCCACAGAGTTTTTCGCGGCACAGAAGTGGGTGCAAAGCCATGCATCTGATTTGCAAGTTCCTTTGTTGATCCTGCATGGTAGTGAAGACCAGGTGACATCGCCGGAGGAGAGTTTGGCTTTCTTCCAACAGGTAATTTTCCCTGATAAGGAACACTATGTGTATCTGGGAAACTATCACGATTTACATTTGGACATCAATTATCAAGACGTGCTTATTGACTTAGGGAATTGGCTCGAACGACATTTGAATGGAGGCATGAACGACCAGACAGTCGTTTGTCAGATAAAAACTCCCTCTTTGCAGCCTGAAATGACAAATATCTAGCCGCATATTTTGCGAAAAAGATACAAAAGTAGCTTTTGATCCCAGCAGTGATCTACATTAATAGTATGTACTTTGTACATGATTCCAAGACATCTAGGCATGGCAAAGCCGAAGTCTTAAAAAAAGTTTAATCCTGTTATTAATGGATACTAAATTGAAAGGAGAGATTTGACAGAAATTGGGGCTTAGGTATCAGAAGTCAGCATCCAGAATAAATACCTAATTATTATTGCAGTTGAATTGGACAAAGTCTCGTTGGATCAATGTTATCCAACTGGTCTTCATATGTCTTGAGCTTAATAGCAAATAAAGAGAAAAAATAGGATGAAAACGTGTTAAATCACGTCAATATGTAAACTCTTTTTTTGTTGCCTGTTGGTTGTTGTTTGTTAGTTATTAACTGCGAATAATTAACAACTAACAACCGACTTTTTTCAGTCACGTCACGCCTGGAAATTTAAAAGAAACTGTTAAAAACGCAAGAGTTTCAAGCTCTTCTTGGGCAAAATGTTGTGGTCAAATCAGACTTATAGAGCTCCCCCTAACTCTGGGCAAGTGTTGCTAGGGCGTACTTTACCTTCTTTGTTGGATGAGGCGTGTGTTCGTGCCAACTCCCACGCCTTCAACCAATGGACAGAAACAGGCTGGCAACCTCTATCCAATCAAGCATTTCAAAGTGCAGCCCAAGAGGTGGCACTAGGCTTGTTAAATTTGCAGCTAGAAAAAGGCGATCGCGTTGCCCTATTGATGCACAGCGATGTCAACTTCTGCATAACTGACATGGGTTGCCTGCTAGCCGGTCTGGTTGATGTGCCCATCGACCTGAACCAGACACTCGAACACATTATTTTCATTTTGCGGCATACAGAAGCAAAGGTGCTGATTGTTTCTAACTTGGACTTACTTTATCAAGTTGTACCTTACCTGTGGGACACACCCAAACTAGAGGCCGTGATAGTTGCCGATGTTGCATCTGATTGGCAGCAGATACATTCGCAAATACTCACTTGTCAACTAAGCGGTGGTGAGGATGGAAAGACGCAGCGAAAGGAAGACGCAAAGAATCGCAGAGTGGGAGACGCGGAGAGCTTTTTTCCATTACCGGCGTCCCTGAGTCCCCATGTCTCCGTGTCCTCTTCTCCCGTGTCCTCTGAAGCTTGTCTGTGTCTTCCTAAATTCCTCTCACAAGCTCATCAACAGCAACCATTCCCGGACTTTCCGCGTATCCAAGTTTTTTCGCTCTCAGAGATTCGTGCTAAAGGAAAGACTCAGATTTCTGAAAGCAAGCAACAGCAACTGCGCTCAACACTGGCAGCAAGTGACCTAGCCACTATTATCTATATCCCCGCAGCCATGGGAGAGCCTCAGGGAGTCATGCTAACTCATGAAAATCTTTCTGCCAATGCGATCGCAATGTTTAGTGGCATTCCCGATCTAGAATTCGGTGCCAAGGAGGTTATACTCTCGTATCTGCCGCTGACTCATGTTTTTGCCCGAGTCTTGCTATATGGTCATATCCACTATGGGCATAGCATTTACCTCACTACCCCTAACCGGGTGATCAAGCATCTAAAAGAAGTGCAACCGACAATATTCGCCACGGTGCCACTTTTGCTAGAAAAGGTTTATAGCAAGATTCTGCAAGAAGGGAACAAGCAGCCACTGGCAACAGTGAACCAAGTGAAGTATGACGTGCTATCGCGCATTCGTGCTTTTGCCGCCCAGATGATACGCAAGGGAGAACAGCCAAAAACACAGAGATTTCATTTATCCTCCTTGCGCTTGGGCGTCCACCTGTCTCCGTTTCAGTGGAAGTTTCCCCCTCTGCGTATCTCTGTGTCTGCATCTCAATTGCGTGAGAGAGCATTTACCCAGCGCATCTACAATTGGGCGCTGAACCTTGCCAAACAGTATGAACTGGGAAAACCACCGCGAGGGAGATATGCCTTGATGCTCAAGCTGGCAGATAAGCTTGTGTTCTGGCAATGGCGAAACGTATTTGGAGGTCGTCTTAAATACCTCATAAGCGGGGGTGCAGGCTTGAAGCCAGAGGTAACTAACTTGTTTGCCGCAGCCGGAGTCACGATTTTGCAAGGTTATGGTTTAACCGAGACGAGTTCAGCACTCGCCTACAATCGTGGCTCATTCAACCGTGCTGGAACGGTAGGTGTGCCACTGGCTGGGGTGGAGATAGCGATCGCCCTTGATGGTGAAATTCTCACAAGAAGTCCTTACATCACTCAAGGCTATTACAAAAACCCTGATACCACCCAACAATTGATTGATGCAGATGGCTGGTTGCACACAGGTGACCTTGGAGAGTTTACAGCCGAAGGTTTTCTGAAGATTACTGGTCTAAAGAAAAGCCGATTCAAACTCTCTACAGGCAAATATGTAACACCGCAGCCTTTAGAAAGCAAGCTAGAACAATCTCCTCTAGTAGCAAAGGCAGTTGCTGTGGGGGCGGAACGCAAATTCTGTGCCATGCTGATTTTCCCCAATCTGGAGAATCTGCATTCGTATGCTCTAACCATTGGAATAGACTTGCCGATAGATGCATTGCTCAAGCATCCGTGTATCATCGCCATATATCAGGCATTGGTTGATGAAGCGAATTGTCATTTGCCTCACTGGTCAACAGTAAAGCAGTTCGCGCTCATTAATGCCACCCTCACAGTTGAAAATGGGTTGCTGACACCAACTCATCAGGTAAAACGGGCATCGATTGCAGAAGCTTTTGCCAAAGAAATTGATGCCATCTATGAAGACGCCGGGACACGGAGACACAAAAATACGGACGAACAAAAGGATATGCCCTTATTTTCTTGTCCTCCCATACCTCAAGCTTCATGTCCTGCGATCGCCCAATCTCTGAACATATCATGAAGGGAAAAGTTAAAAGAGATTATACCAATTCGCCAAAATCAAGCAACAGATGCAAACCTTAAAATTTAGATGGCATCTGACTTTCTTAATTTTGAATTTTGAATTTTGAATTTTGAATTGGTATTACCCCTTTCCCTTTCTCCCTTCCCCTGTTCAATTCACTACATAACAAAAGGGAGCGTTTAAGAACTATGTTTAAACCGTTCCGGACAGCCGCCGTTCTTGGTGCAGGAGTGATGGGAAGCCAAATTGCCGCTCACCTCGCCAATGCAGGTTTGACTGTGCATTTGTTGGATATCCCTGGTAAAACCGAAAAGAAAAACGAAGTGGTCGAAACAGCATTTAAAAAAGCCTTAAAGCTGTCTCCACCAATCCTATTTACAGAAAAAACCGCTCGACGTGTCATCTTGGGCAATTATGACGAGCATTTTCACCATATTGCTGATGTCGATTGGGTGATTGAAGCTGTGGTGGAAAATTTAGGAGTTAAGCAGCAGTTGATGGCACGGCTAGAAGGCGTTATTCGCGAAGATGCTATTGTGTCCACTAATACTAGTGGATTACCTATTCACGCAATTGCTCAAGGACGTTCTGAGTCTTTCCGTAGACGGTTTTTAGGGACTCATTTTTTCAACCCACCGCGCTATTTGAAGTTACTGGAAGTTATTCCGACAACCGATACTGCTCCAGAAGTCCTCAAAAGGATGCAGTGGTTCGCAGAACTGCACCTAGGTAAAGGAGTCGTAGTAGCAAAGGATACTCCCAACTTTATTGCCAATCGCATAGGCGTTTATGCAACAATGCTTGCTTTACGGGCAATTACTGAGCAGGGATATACAATTGAAGAAATTGATACTTTGACGGGAACAATTGTCGGACGACCGAAGTCAGCGACATTCCGGACGGCTGATTTAGTCGGACTGGATACACTCATGTATGTAGCAGACAACCTCTATCCAGCTATTCCCCACGATGAAAGCCGCGAGGTCTTCCGCGTTCCTCAGTTACTTCGTAAACTAGTGGAAACTGGGACGTTAGGTACAAAGACAGGTCAAGGATTTTACAAAAAGCAAGGTAAGGAAATTCTCTCTATTAATCCAGGAACATTAGTTTATGAACCAGCTAAACCAATGAACTTGGGCGATATTGAAGCACTTCATGAGATTCATGATTTAAAGAAACGCCTACACATTCTCTATCAACTCCCAGGTCGTGCAGGTGATTTCTTCCGGCAATCAACCCTAGACCTATTGGGGTACAGCGCCCGTCGCATTCCCGAAATTGCCGACAGTCCTGCTGAGATTGACCGCGCGATGCGTTGGGGATTTGGCTGGGAACTCGGACCGTTTGAAATTTGGGATGCCCTAGGGTTTGAGACTGTCTTGGCAGACATGAAAACCGCTAGTATTCCGGTGCCGGAGTGGGTGGAGAGGATGCAGTTAGAAGAAGGCACAAGGCAATCCGTTTTCTATCAAGGCGCAATTTCACCGACAGAAGAGGCGGATGAAATTAACCTGGATGTTGTCAAAGCAGATGCAAAACGTACGCTGTGGCACAATCCCGAAGCGGCGTTACTGGACTTAGGAGATGGCGTCGTCTTGTACGAGTTTCGTTCCAAAGGCAATACCCTGAGCCTAAATGTCGTGAATGGTTTAATTGAGGTGCTGGATATCCTCGAAACTAGTGATTTTCGGGGATTGGTGATTGGCAACGACAGCGATAATTTCTCCGGTGGGGCAAATTTGGCGGAAATGGGGCTACTGGCACAGACAGGAAATTTCCAAGCGATCGCTAACCTTATCGTCAAGTATCAATCACTACTGCAACGAATTCATTATTTTCCAAAACCGATTGTTGCTGCTATTAATGGGCGTGTCCTGGGAGGTGGTTGCGAGTTAGTCATGGCTTGTCCACAGGTAGTTGCAGCCGCAGAAACTTACATAGGACTGGTAGAACTCAGTGTTGGTCTCATTCCTGGAGCTGGCGGCATTCTGCGGATAGTTACCTGGGCAGCTGATCGAGCTGCAACGGAAACGCCCCATCATATCCAGCCTTTCCTACAACGGGCGTTTGAAACCATTGGCATGGCAAAAGTTTCCAATAGTGCCTACGAAGCGCAAGAATTAGGTTTTCTCTCACCCACAACCAAAATTGTGATGAATGCAGACCATCGCTTATCTGTCGCTAAAGAGGAAGTGCTTTGTCTGGAACAAAGTGGCTACATACCACCACCTGAACGCAACGCCATTATGGTACTTGGTCGTCCGGCGCGGGTTATGCTGGAACACGCCGCCTACGTCATGCATCTGGGAGGTTTTATCTCTGAATACGATAATTACCTGGCTAAAAAATTAGCTTATGTCATGACTGGTGGGGAACTAACAGCACCTGCATTGGTGGATGAAAACTACCTGTTGCAATTGGAGCGGGAAGCGTTTTTACCACTGTTGCAACAACCTAAAACCCAAGAGCGCATTGCTCACATACTTAAGACTAAGAAGCCTTTGCGGAATTAACAGGATAGGGGAAAGGACAAGGGAAAAGGTTAAATGATAATACGTCCCTTTCCCCCTTACCCTTTCCCCTTTCCCCAAACGACACATTTAACAACGGGTGGGAAAAATGAAAGAAGCCTATATTGTCAGCAGCGTTAGGACTGCTGTTGGAAAAGCTCCACGCGGCACATTACGCAATGTGCGCCCCGATGATATGGGAGCAGTTGTGACTAAAGCAGCGATCGCCCGAGTCAAAGGTCTTGAACCTGCACAGATTGATGATGTGATCTTTGGCTGTGCGTTTCCGGAAGCAGAGCAGGGATTTAATATTGGACGCACGATCGCACAGCGAGCGGGGTTACCTGATTCTGTGGCAGGTAGCACTGTTAACCGCTTCTGTGCTTCAGGACTCCAGACCATCGCCATGGCAAACCAGGCGATTATGGTAGGACAAGCAGAAGTCATGATTGCGGGTGGTGCGGAATCTATGAGTTTGATTCCAATGGGAGGACATTATTTAGCTCCTAACCCAGAAATGATGGTGGAGACTCCCAACGCCTACTCTACGATGGGCATTACGGCAGAAAACGTGATGCAAAGCTACCAAATTTCCCGTGAGGAACAAGATGCTTTTGCTTTGCGATCACACCAACGAGCGTTAGCTGCCATTGCGCAAGGTCGGTTTGCTGAGGAAATTGTCCCGTTAACAGTGCGAGAAACATTATATATCGATGGTAAGCCGCAGTTGGTAGAAAAGGTTTTCCAGATGGATGAAGGTCCGCGTCCCGATACCAGCTTGCAAGCCTTAGCTAAGTTGCAGCCTGTGTTTCGTGTTGGTGGTACGGTTACGCCAGGTAACTCATCACAGACATCGGATGGTGCGGCGGCGACGGTAGTGATGAGCGATCGCATGGTGAAGGAACTCGGCGTACAGCCTCTCGGGCGAATGTTAGGGTTTGCGGTAGCTGGTGTACCGCCGGAAGTCATGGGTATCGGGCCTGTAGAAGCAGTTCCCAAGGTACTCAAGCAGGTGGGACTGAGCTTGGACGATATCGGGTTGATTGAACTCAACGAAGCCTTTGCCGCCCAAAGTCTTGCCGTGATTAATAAACTCGGTCTTAACGAAGAGATTTTGAATGTGAATGGTGGTGCGATCGCCCTCGGTCATCCCCTTGGTTGTACGGGCGCGAGGCTAACAGCCACGCTCTTCCATGAAATGAAACGGCGTGGTGTTCGCTATGGTCTCGTCACAATGTGCGTAGGTGGCGGGATGGGAGCAGCGGCGGTGTTTGAGAATTTAATGATTTAAGCTTAGGGGTTTGTAGTCAGCGCTTTAGCGAAGACAGCGCCAACTACAAACTTTTATTCATGTCTACTTCATGTCTACCCAAACCTTGCACCACGCTGTCGCCCAGCTGCGATTTAAATCGCAGGCTAATAGCAGAAGTCCTCTCAAGAGGACTGTAAAACAAGACTTAGTCCACTTGAGTGGACTTGAGCTATTAGCCAGAGACTTTAGTCTCTGGCGGAATATTCAGACTTAGTTGGGGTCAAGCTATGATTAACCTTCTCCACCCAGCAATTGTTATTCCCACACTGATTTTCCTATTTCTTTTACTGGGTTACATTGGTGTTCCGCTGTGGGTGTGGTCGCTCTATTTTGCAGTGGCACTAGCTGTGTTTCATGCACCCATTTGGGCTTGGGTGCTTTTCGGCATAGTGGCTGTGGTACTGAATGTCCCTATGCTGCGGCAAATTATCATCACATCACCGCTGATTTATAGTATAAAATCACTCAACATTTTCCCAAAAATTTCTGAGACCGAGCGGGCAGCAATTGAAGCTGGAAGCGTTTGGGTGGATGGCGAGTTCTTTTCTGGTAAACCCGACTTCCAACGGATAAACAGCGAACCCTATCCTCAAGTCACACCAGAACTACAGGCATTTCTTGATGGACCAGTTGAACAAGTTTGTCACATGGCAAGCGATTGGGAAATTTACCGCCGTAAGGACTTGCCACCCGAAGTGTGGGAGAAACTAGGACAAGAGCGCTTCTTTGGAATGATGATTCCCAAAGAGTATGACGGTTTGGGCTTTTCCAACTTTGCCTATAGTACTGTGATGACAAAGTTGGCATCGCGTTCCTTCACCCATGTCGCCACTGTTGGCGTGACAAATTCTTTGGGACCTGCCAAGCTGTTGCTGCGTTACGGTACACCGGAACAGAAAAATTATTACTTGCCGCGCCTCGCACGAGGAGAAGAAATTCCCTGTTTTGCCTTGACTGAACCAACTGCCGGTTCGGATGCAGCAAGTATCAAGTCTGAAGGAGTGGTGTTTAAGGGTGAGGATGGCAAACTTTATCTACGTTTGAATTGGAAAAAACGTTATATTACTTTGGGTGCGATCGCTACCCTTCTAGGACTAGCTTTTAGACTGCGAGATCCAAAAAATCTTTTGGGTAAGGGAGAAGACGTAGGTATTACCTGTGCCTTAATTCCAACTGATACGCCTGGTGTCGTCTTAGGAAAACGACATGACCCAATGGGTGTACCCTTTTACAATTCTCCCACGGAAGGACATGATGTTGTTGTTTCGATTGACCAGATTATTGGTGGTGTGGAACAGGCAGGTCAGGGTTGGAAAATGCTCATGCAGTCCCTGGCAGCAGGTCGAGGCATTAGCTTCCCGGCTACCTGTACTGGTATTGCCAAGCTGGTAACAAGAGTGACAAGCGCTCATGCTACAGTACGACAGCAGTTTGGTTTATCCATTGGTCGTTTTGAAGGCATTGAGGAACCCTTGGCTCGCATTGGCGGTCTGACTTACTTAATGGAAGCGGCTCGCGTTTATACCTGTGGTGCGGTGGACAAAGGCGAGCAGCCTGCGGTCGTTTCTGCGATCGCCAAGTACAACCTAACGGAACTGTCCCGCAAAATTATCAATGACGGGATGGACATTGTGGGGGGTGCGGGAATTTGTCGCGGTCCGAGAAACTTGTTGGCAAATATTTACACAGCCACACCTATTTCTATTACCGTCGAAGGGGCAAATATCCTCACCCGTACAATGATGATTTTTGGTCAGGGAGCGATTCGTTGTCATCCCTATGTCTATTCGGAAATTGTTGCCCTCAATCAGTCCGATGTTACCGCCTTCGATCATGCCTTCTGGAATCATATCGGCTCAATGGTGCGTAACGGTTTCCGTGCCCTTCTCCTCAGTATTTCCCGTGGGCATTTAGCTCGTTCGACTGTAAAAGGAGCGACAGCTAGATATTACCGCAAACTGGAGTGGGCATCTGCTAGCTTCGCCTTCCTAACTGACCTTGCCCTCTTCTGCTTTGGTGGCACACTGAAGCGGCGGGAAAAGCTGACCGGACGGTTTGCTGATATTCTTTCTTGGATGTATCTAGGAACTGCCACCCTGCGACGATTTGAAGCGGAAGGTTGTTTATCAGAAGACCTACCCTTTGTTCACTGGGCAATGGAATATACCTTTGCTCAGATTCAGCAAGCGTTTGAAGGTATTTTCAATAATATGCCCGTACCAGTACTCGGTGCCTTGTTCCGGGGACCGATTGCTTGGTGGTGGCGACTCAATCCCATAGGGACTCTGCCTTCTGACCAACTCGGTAGCGAAGTTGCCCGTAGCCTTCAAATCCCAGGACAGCGCCGAGACAGACTCACCGCAAGCATCTATATTCCTGCTGATCCAAATGAAGCATTGGGGCGCTTGGAACGTGCTTTCCTCTTGTCATCCCAAGCCGAACCTATTCTTAAAACCATCAAAGCTGCTAGCCACATTGGTAAGTTACCACAGCAAAGACCAGAACGCCTGATTGCAGCAGCACTGGAAGCAGGAGTGATTAACTCTGCAGAAGTTGAACTCCTTCGCGAGGCGGAGTTCGCTCGCAATGATGCCATTCAAGTGGATGCATTTACACTTGAGGAGTATCAGCAAGGAAACTTAGCCCTTGGGACAACCAAAGAGCTACTACAGGTTGTTTTGCAATAGCATTTTTCCGAATTCTATCATGTCCGGCAAATTACCCATAATAAAACTTATATGTAGTAAGGACTTGAGTCCTTGTTTGCACAGCAAGAGGACTAAAGTCCTCACTACAAACTTAGTAAGGTTATTTAATCGGACATGATATTAAACCTGTTTTGAAAATGCGGAGTGGGGAGTGGGTTAAACAGAGGTTGTGGGTACGGGTTGTGACCATTGGTGTCAACTTAAGACGAACACTAGTCCTGGAGAGCTTTTTCCTCGTTACCATGCTCTGCATGGTAATGCATTACTGGAGGCTCTGCCTCTAGCAGCTTTGTGATCGTGAGACTCTGTCTCACGCACGGCATTCCAAGTCTCTGACTTGGAACGAGTTATAAAAAGATGTTTGTTAGCGTAAGCGCAAAGCGCAGGCTCCGCCAACGCCCAGCGTGTCCCCTTGGGACTCAGCGACGCGTTCGCGCGGAATTGCCAATTTCTTTCCAGAATCATCTTCTTAGCTTATTCCATAAAGCCGCTGTGGTTAAAAGAGGTAATAATTTAATAATTATTGTTAAGCTACTTGAAGATTTTTATGGGCAGCCAAGGCTACAGCGACAAAATTTCTAACCCGTTTGACGAACTATTAGAGAAGTTAAGCATTTTCAATAGCAGCGCGGGTGCTGACGAGAAAGCATCTCATCGTAGGTTCGATGGGTGGTCTTTGTCGGAGCGAAACCCTGAGGCGATAAAAGCTTGGATGCCGATTTGGGGATGGTTCTACCGCTACTATTTTCGGGTTCAAACCTCTGGCTGGCATCATATGCCATCGGTTGGGAAAGTGTTGATTGTCGGTTCCCATAATGGCGGGTTGGCTTCACCAGATACGTCGATGTTCATGTATGACTGGTTCCACACCTTTGGCTATGACCGATTAGCCTACGCTTTGATGCACCCGTCAGCCTGGGAAAACCCCATCTTCGCTGTGCCGGGTGCCCAGGTTGGGGCTATTATCGCCCATCCCAAAATGGCGAGTGCTGCTCTACTACGGGATGCAGCGCTACTGGTTTACCCAGGAGGTGCTCAGGATTTGTTTCGTCCCTACACTTGGCGAAACCGAATTCATCTGGCAAACAATAAGGCGTTCATCAAGCTGGCTTTGCGGGAGGAGGTGCCAATTGTACCGATTATTTCTCATGGTGCACACTCAACTCTAATTGTGCTAGCTGACCTCTACCAGCAGGTGAAACAATTGCATGAATGGGGCTTTCCTTGGTTACCTGATGGGAACACGGGCGTATTCCCAGTTTACCTTGGGCTACCTTGGGGGGTAGGGATTGGACCTGTACCAAATTTTCCGCTCCCCATACAGATCCATACTCGTGTCTGTGCACCAATGGTGTTTGAGCGCTACGGTCGTGCCGCCGCCCGTGACCGTGCCTACGTAGATACCTGTTACGAACGCCTTCGTGCTCATATGCAAGCCGAACTAGATGACCTAGTACAAAAATAAAATTTCGTCATTATTCAACCTAACTCAACCGCACCTAAGACTTTGAGCATGGATTTCTGAGCTTCGGTTAAACCAGTAACGCCAGTAAGGTTCATGCCCTCATAAGGTCTGGCGGTTCTAAAGGTTTTTAAGCACTCACCTGTCTTAAAATCCCAAAACTTCATCTTTCCATCGAAGCTGCCAGTGACCAGAGTTTGACCATCAGGACTGAGGGCAATCGACTTTAGTGACATCCTCCTACGCTGAATCATAGATTACAGCGTAGGCGTATCCATTGAATCACTTCTTCGGTTTCCTGGTTGTTCTATGAGCGAGATTTCGCCACTTGCCTAGACTGACTTTCATCAGTCCCCGGTAGATCGGCTGCACAGGCGCTTTCGATTCCCGTCTGCCCAACGGTACGTCGGAGTTTAATTCCTCTGTTTCTAATATTTTGACCTGCTGCTACGTCCCTATCAGTTTTGTATCCACTGCGGAGGACAATCGTGAACTCTCACCAAAAGGTCTTTTTTGACTTCACCACTACATTCGGGACACTCCTGAGAAGTCCCCCTCGCATCAACTTCAGCGAAGAACTTTCCACGCTTCCAACACACATACTTAACAATGCCCCTGAATTGTCCAAACGCAGCCGTGGCGCATATGTTTCCCAAACATCCCTTTAGCACTGGTTCGATAATCCAAGTCTTCCATGAAGACCATATCACCAGCATCACAAAGGGCGTGGGCTTGTTTGTAATGAAAGTCCTTCCTCGTGTTGTCGATTTGGTGGTGAAGCCTAGCAACCTTAATCTGTTGTTTCTCGTAGTTTTTCGACCGCTTCTTTTTCCTAGAGAGTCTGCGTTGCTGCAATTTCAGCTTGCCTTGCAATTCTTTAAAAAACTTCGGTGGTCTTACGAGAACACCATCACTGGTTGCCAGGAATTTCTCCAAGCCTACGTCAACCCCTATTGGGTGACCATGAGGAATTGGGTCGGGAACGCTGACATCGCATTGCAGCGAGATAGAGGCATACCATCTATCAGCTTTCCTCAAGATTCGCACCTGTTTGACCACAAATCCTGTAGGAATGGGTCGGTACAAGTTGATAGGGATGGCTCCAATCTTGGGCAGCTTAATATGCAAGTTCGTTACTGGGTTTTCCTTGAACTGAGGAAACAGCAACGACTTGAACTGCCCATATTTCTTGAAACGAGGATTGCCAAATCCTCTAAGAGTGAAAGTATTTCCACGCTATATGCAACTGCAAGGGGAGTCTGCTGGAGAACCTGAGAAGGAACTTCACCCAATCTGGGAAACTCCTTCTTAGCTTTGGGTAGGTTGTTAAGCTGTTGAATTTCGTTGGGAAACTTCAGCTCAGGAGGGAGGATGTACTCTTTTTCAAGAGAGCATCTATCTACCAAACACTTACGACCAAGGCACCAATCTTTTATCTCTCGAAGCGCATAGTTGTAAGCGCCACGACAGATGTCCATCCACTCAATGAGTATCTGTTCTTGAGCGGTATCGGGATAGATACGATAGCGGTAATTAAGCGTCAGCATTCCAGTATTATACTGGGTTTATTAACTACCAAGCAACCTTTAATTGTTAATTTAAGGGGCACACTCGCTTCGCTCGAAGTCAAAAGTATCAAGCCAAAAGTCAAAAATATAATAATTCTTTAATTCAATTTTGACTTTTGACTTTTGATTTTTGACTTCCCAAAGGGTGGGGAGTCCATGTATCCCACGCCAAATTGAAAATTTCGCGCGAGGTCTTATAGCTCCCCCAGACCCCCACGAGAAGATAAAATTAATCCAACAATAGACTAGTAGCTATAGCACTGTTTGGGCGAGAATCTGGAAAACACAGGATAGAATCTGTAGTAAAACTGTGTTTACGGTCTTCTTCCTTGCCTAGCTATGCCGCTAGACTACTCCGGTCAAAATCTCCGAGGACGCTCCTTTAGAGGTCAAAACCTTGAAGGGGCTAACTTCAGCGGTGCAGATATTAGAGGAGCAGATTTTTCTAACGCTAACTTGAGAGACGCTAACTTCAGCGGTGCTAAAGCAGGATTGCAGAAGCAGTGGCTGGTTGTCTTGATGGCATTTTTATGCCTTCTAGTAACATTATCTGGATTCTTTTTAGGAACCGCTAGCTGTTGGGCAATCATCTTGCTAGAGCCTGAATCTACAAAAATATTTACTATTCTTCCTGGAACAGTTGCTTTAACACTGTTTGCACTCTATTTTTTTGTTACCATTCGGTATGGTTTGGGATCTCGTTTAGCAGTAGATGCAAGTTTAGGAGCTATAGCGTCAACTAGTTATGGGCTTGTAGTTGTAATATTTGCTGGAGTAGGATTTGCGGTTATGGCTGAGGCTATTGCTATAACCATAGCTGGAATTGTGGTTGAGAAAGTGACTGCGGTTATAGTTAAGCTTGTTGCTACCGCTGTAGCTGGAGTCATAGCTTGGTTTTGGTATCTGGTTATTTACCCAACTTTTTTTAAGATCGTACCTCATCATAACGAGGTAATCGTTGTAACTGTGGCTGTTATTTTAGCTTTGTTGAGCGGTTACATTGGTCTACGGACTTTGGCTTGTGATGAAAAATTTACTTTGATTTTCAAAATGGCGGTCGCTTTTGTTGCTATGGGAGGTACATCTTTTCAAAAAGCTGACCTCACTGACGCAGACTTTACCAAGGCGACGCTCAAAGGTAGCGACTTCCGAAATGCTAACCTTACCCGTACCGATTGGTACCTATCAAAAGAACTGAATCACGCTCGTGTCAGTGAAAGCTATCTGAAGTATCCGCAAGTATGGCAACTGGTAACGACAAGACAGGGACAAAATCAAAATTTTGACTATTTTAATTTGTCAGGTATTAATCTTAAAGCTGCACAGCTACAAGATATTAGCTTCATCGCTACAAACTTAAATAAGGCTAATTTGCAAGATGTAGATTTATCTCGTGCCAAGCTGGTACAAACCCAGTTAGATGAAACAGATTTAATTGGAGCCACTCTTACTGGGGCTTACATTGAGGACTGGGGTCTCACCAGTCACACCAATCTGCATGGGGTGAGATGTGAGTATATCTTTATGCGAGTGCCCACTCCAGATGATCCTAACCCCCACCGCAAACCTGATAATTGGGATGAAATCTTTATTGATGGTGACTTTGCTGACTTCATCAAACCCATAGTTGACACCCTCGACCTTTACCACAACCAAGGCGTTGACCCCCGTGCGATCGCAATTTCATTCAAGCAGTTAGCAGAGAATTACCCAGATGCTGATTTGCGAATTGTGGGGATGGAGGTACGAGGTGAGGATAAATTTTTACTTCGTGCTAAAACTGCGCCAGATGCTAACAAATCGGAACTGAGTGCAGAATATTTTGATAGTTATAACCAGATTAAAGGTTTACCAGAACGTGAAATAAAGTTACTTTTAGCAGAAAAAGAAAAGCAAATTCATATATTAGAAAATATGGTAATGACGGCGCTAGAGCGCCCAAGTTTTTATGCCCAAACTTATAGTAACCAAGGAGATACCATGCCTAGAAAACAATCTAACTTTAATTTACAAGGCGCTCAATTCGGTGGTGGTCTTGTAGACGCAGAAACAGTTAATGCTCATCAAATAGGTGGTGACATTACCAATTACAACCAAGTTGCACGAACGGAAGCTAACAATTCACCTGTCAAAACAATTCTAATTCTGGCAGCAAATCCAAAAAACACCTCACCTCTGCGATTAGGTGAAGAGGTACGAGAAATTGATGCGGGATTGCAACGAGCCAAAAAACGGGAACTGTTTGACCTGAAACAACGCTGGGCTGTGCGTGTTCAAGAGGTTTACCAATCATTACTGGACTTCAAACCGCAAATTGTTCATTTTAGCGGTCATGGTTCAGGGGATGATGGTTTGGCACTGGAGGATGAAACCGGAAATGTGCGATTAGTAGATACCGTCGCACTGGCTGGATTGTTTGAGTTATTTGCTTCTAACGTTGAGTGTGTTGTTCTCAACGCTTGTTACTCAGAAGTTCAAGCAAATGCCATTGTTAAGCATATTCCATATGTGATTGGAATGAACAAGGAGATTGGTGATAAAGCTGCAATTAAATTTGCAACAGGCTTTTACAATGCACTGGGTGCTGGAGAATCTGTTGAATTTGCTTATAAGCTTGGGTGCAGTGTTATTCAGCTAGATGGTATTCCAGAACATTTGACTCCCGTACTGAAGAAGAAATAGTCTATTAAGAAATATAGCTCAAAGCCATCTCCTAAGTGGAGACATATATAATACAGACAACCAAGAACGCCTAGATTAAGCGTATGCCGGAGTCAGAAGACCCTAAAGACCCTGAAAAGGTCACTAACAATGACCTACGCAACGCCCAATTTGGTGGTGGGTTTATCAATGCTGACACGGTTAACGCCCAACGGATAGGGGGCGATATCTGGAATATCAGGAATTTGTTCTTTGGGCAGCAGCTAGCACCAGTAGGCAATCCACAACGTGAACATAACCAACGCTTACTGCTTGCAGATGTAGAGCAGGAAGTTGCGTCACGATTGAACCAGTCTCTACACAATGCTGTACTGATTAACTTGGAAAAGGAATCACAGCCCCAGCAAGTAAAACAACTTTGGGATGCTGAAGTAAAAATTGGGTCAAAGCCTCCCGAAGCGATTCCAGAGAATACTAGCATTCTGGAAGTCTTTGATTCCGAAGAAATAGTAGGTAGGTTGTTAATTTTGGGTGCGCCAGGTGCAGGTAAGACAACCACTCTGTTAGAACTAGCAAAAGACCTAATTGAACGAGCGGAAAAAAAGCCAGTTTACCCCATTCCTGTGTTGTTCAACCTTTCCTCTTGGAAAGATGACCATCAATCTATAAGTGAGTGGTTGGTAGCTGAACTTAACTCTAAATATGGTGTTTCAAGGAAACTTGGTAAGGAGTGGGTTAAACAACGTCAACTCCTACCTCTATTAGATGGCTTAGATGAACTGGAATCAAAACGTCAAGAATCTTGTGTTAACGCTATTAATCAATTGTTAGAAGGAGAATACCACCCTCAATATTTAGTTGTTTGTAGCCGAAGCCAAGAATATGACAACTATGAACCTAAGCTTCAATTAAATGGAGCTATCTATTTACAATCTTTAACTAATCACCAAATTCATAATTATCTTATTGAAGTTAACCATGCCGATTTATGGCAAACAATCAATCCAGACTCAGAGTTACTAGACTTAGTAAGAACACCTTTATTACTTAGCATTACTATTTTAGCTTTTCAAGAGATATCTATTGACCGTTGGCAGCAGTTACCATCTACTTCAGACCGGATTCAGGAATTGCTAGATGCCTATGTGAACCGAATGCTAGCACAGGATATTGAAAGTAAGACATACGCTAAGAAAAAACCCCCTAATACTAGACAAACTCGTATGTGGCTAGTTTGGTTAGCACAGCAGTTACAAAAAGAATCAAAAACCGAATTTTTAATTGAAGAAATCCAGCCCTCTTTATTAAAGATAAAAGCTCAAAAGAGAATGTATAGAGTGATATCGAGGTTGATTTATGTCCTGATTTTTGGGTTGTCTTTTGGGCTTCTTGGGTTGTATGTTGCGTTGCCTTATTGGCTTGTTGGGCTGTTCGTTGTGCTGTCTTTTAGGCAGTCTTTTGGAGATTCTCTAGAAAAAATAGAGCTAAAGGAACAAATAACTTTTTTGAAAATATCTAAAGAAACTATTGTTAACCGGGCGATACTGCTGATACTAACGCTGATTTTTTTTATGCTGTTTCTATTGCTAGTAGTGGGGAATGATTGGCGGTATTTAGGGACTCTTTTCATGCAGAATTTCGGGCATATTTTAATGCCGATATTCGGACTGATTCCATTGCTTATAGGAGGGCAACCTGACTTTATAGAAAATAAAAAGAGTCCTAATCAAGGGATTTGGAAAACTGCAAGAAATGCTGTTTTTTTAGGGCTGATAGTCGGGCTGATAGGAGAGCCGATACTAAAACTGATAGCACCGCCGATAGCACCGCTGATAGGAGGATTGAGTTTAGGGTTGGGTTTAGGGTTGAGTAATTTTGGTGGTAAAGCTGTCCTTCAACACTTTATCCTGCGTCTCGTCCTCTACCGCAACGGCTACATCCCCTGGAACTATGCCCGATTCCTCAACTACTGCACAGAACGTATGTTACTCCAACGTGTCGGCGGTCGCTATCGCTTCATCCACAAACTGCTGCAAGACCACTTTGCCCAAATGGAGTTCACACATCCCAAGTAAAATCCTTAAATCGGTTAGCGTTTAGCTTGGTGTAATGCTCGGTGTAATTGATATTGCGGTGTCCTAAATAATCTTGAATCTTGCGAGTGTTGTACCGTTACATAAATCCTACTCAAACCTAGCCAATACCTATCAAAGCTATTCAACTTGACTTGAGTTTCGTTTACTTCCTTGTTTCATCCTGGCAACGTCGGCGTTAACCAGTCCACAGGCTCATACGGTCTAACTGACCGCGTTCTAGTTCCTAAAAGGAACCGCTTCGCTTCAAATTAATTGCTGCGTTCAAATCGCGGTCAATGACAAAGCCACAATGACCACACTCAAACACTCGCTCATAAGCGTCCGAGTGTTTCTTTTTTGGTTTCACAGTTAGAACAGGTCTTAGAACTTGGAAACCATCGGTCAACTACAACCAGGTTTGAACCATACAATTCGCATTTGTAGGTTAACTGGCGACGAAATTCAAAAAACGACATATCAGCGATTGCTTTAGCAAGCTAGGGAATTATTTCTTTTAGAGGTTATGAAGGGCAAAAAGAAAGACTCAAAACCGTTCCTGATTGGCAAGAGCGACTTAGAGAATTTGTTGACCAACTTATATCAGAGCTATCCAAAAATGAACAGCAATGAGTATAAGTGAGCAGGAATCAAGTTACAGTTTCTAGCCCCTTGTTTGCAAGGAAATAACCGCAAGCGTGTCTAAACATATGAGGATGTACCTTAATATCGATATCACTGATATCAGCAGTTCGTTTTAAAAGCTTTCTGACCGCATCTGGTGAGATGTGCGGCGATCGCTCAATTCAATGTCATGATCCACGCCACTTTTGCCCCGGAATTTAAAGCGAATTTTTGAACCGGATACATCAACGTGGCGTTAGCGAAGCTCCTCCGTAAGCCCTGCGGGCACACTTCGTGAACGCGCAGCGTGTCCGAAGGACATAGGAGGCTCGCGCATGGTTGTTAAGCCAAAGGATTTATTTGTTTGGGCGTACTCTTCATTTTCCACACGAATTTTCGTGATTTCCAAGAGTTTTACCACAGTCGCCAGCACTTTTTGTTTTGGTATACCGGTAAGCGCCATATCCTCTTCTATTCGCTTGCGGATACTTGGCAGTGCTTTTCTCTGCGCCCTCGGCGTCTCTGCGGTTTTTTAATCATTCAGATACTACCGGATTTCATATCATGACGTGAGTTCGACAAGTTGATTGGTTATTATGAAGAAAGCATAATGTCTAACAAAAACCGCAGTTATCTACATATATGTACTTAATAAAATTAAAAACGCGACATTTTTTGTCAAATAGCACAGGACTTAGGAAGTTTCAGATGTCGCACAAACAATTGATATATTGGTGGCAAAAATCGTTTTGTCCCATCATGCTACGTATTGCCACTAGAGTAGTGGTAACGATTTGTCTAACGGCAGCGGTGTTGGGCATCTTGGGAAGCAATGCTCCTGTGAGTCATGCTCAAGGTGTTTTTCCAACTTCTGCTGCACTCAATACTCAACTGCTCAGCACAACCAGGCAGATACATAACCAATACATAGCATTAAAATCAACAGCACCAAATGTTACTGTGTATCGCAGTCCCGACTGTAGCTGTTGTGGTGGGTGGATTAACCACTTAAAGGCACAGGGTTTTGAAATCAAAGACTTTCGCACACCTGACATTGAGGCAATAAAACAAAAGTACAACGTGCCAGATAACTTGACATCTTGCCACACAGCAATTGTTAATGGATATGTTATTGAAGGACACGTACCAGCACAAGATATCAAACGTCTGCTTCAAGAAAAGCCAAATTCGCTTGGCTTATCTGTTCCCCAAATGCCTGTAGGCACTCCTGGGATGGAGATGGGGAATCAAAAAGACCCATTTACTGTGTTTTCCTTTGATAACAACAGCAGAGTTGCGGTGTTTAATGAGTATTTATAGCGATTGACTTTTGCAAGAAGTTTATTTTTTACTTTCTTGCAACAGATGCTGCTCTATCAGTTTAAGAACCGCTGCTTCTTCTGGACGTAGAGAGTGCGGTGAAGCTGTTTTTTGATTCGATGCTTCCATAAACTCAAATAATGAGTCATCCATATAGGCATCGATAACCGCAGGATGGACATAATATTTGCGGCAAGTCGCTGGACGATTGCCCAGGTGTTCGGCGACGTTTTTGATAGCCTGAGTCACATTTTTCTTTGCTTGTGTTTGCGATTCAAATCGCCCCATTTCATATAATTCCTGTGCTGCCAAAACAGTACCACCCCAAGTACGAAAATCTTTAGCAGTAAAGTCTAAACCAGTGATTTCTTGCAGATAATTATTGACATCGTCAGAACCGATAGGTTGACGGTGTCCTTCTTCGTCGAGATACTGAAATAATTCTTGTCCGGGGATATCTTGACAGCGTTTGACTATTTTCGCCAAACGGCGATCGCTCAATTCAATGTCATGATCCACGCCACTTTTTCCCCGGAATTTAAACCGAATTTTGGAACCGGATACATCAACATGGCGATCGCGCATCGTTGTTAAGCCAAAGGATTTATTCGTTTGGGCATACTCTTCATTCCCCACACGAATTTTCGTAATTTCCAAGAGTTTCACCACAGTCGCCAGCACTTTTTGTTTTGGTATACCCGTAAGCCCCATATCCTCTTCTACTCGCTTGCGGATACTTGGCAGTGCTTCCCCAAAGGCTATCATGCGGTTAAACTTCGTTTGAGAGCGTACCTGTCGCCAATGCTGATGATAACGGTACTGCTTGCGTCCTTTAGCATCGCGTCCTGTTGCTTGCAGGTGTCCATGTGGTAGCGGACAAATCCAGACTTCAGTCCAAGCAGGCGGGATAACAAGAGACTTAAAGCGGTTTAACTCCTCCTCATCACAGATTTCTTTGCCATCTGCGTCAATGTAGCAAAATTCCTCATCAACACGCTGACGCTGAATTCCTGGAATCGTATCGCTTATGTAGCGCAATCCCACTATCTTTGCTGATTTAACAGGATCGATCTGGAGTGCAGCTTCAACTTCCTTTTTGATTAATTCCTTTTGAAGCGTTTGCATAGGTGGGGGAAGGCAAGTTTTGAATAAAACATCTCATACCATTTTGGAATGACGATTTTGAATTTTAGATTTTGAAATAGGCTATTACTAGGAGTAATTTCTCTTAATTAAGAATCTAGCCGTTATTAAGCCAAATGGTATTATGATGTACTTTAGCGAATGACAACTCCATTGCAATCTACACAAAAGCATACTCATCAAGATACAAAGGAGATATAGCAATCCTAAATCATAAGCCCTGAACAAGATCCCCGACAACTTCGGCGAAGTCGGGAATCTGAATAATAAAAAAAGTTTTCAAGAAAAGCCTCTAGTTTTCTCTAGAGGCTTTAGTAGTAATTGAGAAGAGAAATGCTGGAGAAGCATTGCTGTTTTATTCTGCCTTATGGCTAGCCAAGTACCCACATCCAGAAGGAAGAGAAATTAAAATGTATATGTTTATACAATAAAAAACACCCCGAGCTCGCCGGGGTTATAGTCTACACAAATTTTCCACAAATACCACTTTGTATTTTCCTTTAGGGTAAACAATAATACGACATCCAAAAGATACAAACTTGAAATATGTGATGATGTACACATCAAGCAAGTCAGTTTTATAATGAAAAGCAAACTTTTGCCAAAAGTCTGGTAAATAGTCTTTATGATTTCCTACTATTCTCTGTACAATATGACGGTTGTACTCTGTGGCGGACTGTGATTGAGCGTTATACCTTGCCCGAAATGGGCAATCTGTGGACGGAAGCCTATAAGTTAAAAACCTGGCTGCAAGTAGAAATCGCTGTTTGTGAGGCGCAGGCTGAGTTGGGTTACATTCCAACTGAGGCGGTTGAGGAGATTAAGGCAAAGGCGAATTTTGATCCAAAGCGGGTGCTGGAAATTGAGGCTGAAGTCCGCCACGATGTGATTGCCTTCTTGACAAATGTTAATGAATATGTAGGGGATGCAGGACGTTACATTCACCTGGGATTAACCAGTTCCGATGTGTTGGATACAGCTTTGGCACTGCAACTGGTTGCAAGTTTGGATGTGTTGTTGCAACGCCTAGAAGATTTGATTTCGGCAATTCGTCAAAAGGCAAAGGAACATCGCACTACGGTGATGATTGGACGTTCCCACGGCATTCACGCCGAACCGATCACCTTTGGTTTTAAGCTGGCTGGGTGGTTGGCAGAAGTTTTGCGACACCAAGAACGTTTGAAAATTTTGCGTGAGACGATCGCAGTCGGGAAGATTTCTGGTGCAGTGGGGACATATGCCAATATTGAACCTCGCGTAGAGGCGATCGCCTGCCAAAAACTCGGACTTCAACCTGATGCAGCATCGACACAAGTCATATCGCGCGATCGCCATGCCGACTACGTCCAGCAATTAGCCTTACTCACCGCATCAATTGAACGCTTCGCCGTCGAAATTCGCAATTTGCAAAGAACAGACGTTCTGGAAGTCGAAGAATTCTTTTCCAAAGGGCAAAAAGGTTCCTCAGCAATGCCTCACAAACGCAACCCCATCCGTTCGGAACGGTTAACGGGAATGGCGCGAATTATCCGCTCTCATGCGGTTGCTGCTTTGGAAAATGTCGCGCTGTGGCATGAAAGGGATATTTCCCACAGTTCTGTAGAACGGGTAATTTTGCCGGATGCTTGCATATTGACGCATTTTATGATCAAAGAAATAACCGAGTTAGTGAAAAACCTGTTGGTTTATCCCGAGAACATGGAACGCAATATGAATTTATATGGCGGTGTCGTGTTCAGCCAGAAGGTACTACTAGCATTGGTAGACAAGGGAATGAGCCGCGAGGAAGCTTATGCGATCGTGCAAGAAAACGCTCACACTGCTTGGAACAAACCAGACGGCAATTTCCACGACTTAATTGTCAAAGATTCTCGCGTTACCCAAAAGTTATCGCCAGCAGAAATTGAGACGTGTTTTGATCCACAGCAACATCTGCGACACTTAGAGCAGGTTTACCAACGACTGGGAATTTAGTGTTGTAGTGAGCGCTTAAGCGCTTGCCTCGTTTGCCTCGTTCCCAGGTGGAACCTTGCCTCGTTCCCAGGTGGAACCTGGGAATGCACTTCTTGAGGCTCTGCCTCGACAGGCAACTTCAGGAGGCGGAGCCTCCAGGATATCATATGATGTCCGGGAAATTACTGATAATTACAGAACCCCACCCCTAACCCCTCCCCGCAAGCGAGGAGGGGAACTTGCCTCGTTCCCAGGTTCCACCTGGGAATGCACTCCTTGAGGCTCTGCCTCGACAGTCAACTTCAGGAGGCGGAGCCTCCAGGATATCATTCCCAGACAGAGTCAGGGAACGAGAAAAGGCTCTGCCTGGGAACGAGAAAAATGGCTAAAATTCATTATTTCAAGCTCAACGGAGTCCAATCCCCAGAGGGAGTAAAGCTAGCCCAGTAGTAGGGATGTTCATAACCAGGGGTATTGAGAAACTCAAGCTGTGCTTCTCGCAGTGCTTCATGTCTCCCCTTACCTGCTTTTAACTTTTGATAGTACTTCACCATGAGATCTTTAGTTTCCTCATCGCCCAACGCCCAAAAACTTAATACTTGGCTAGAGGAACCTGCAATAACCAAAGCACGCCGCAACCCATACACCCCCTCCCCAACTTTGATATCACCCGCTCCTGTTTCGCAAGCTGACAGCACCACTAGCTGAGTCCCGCGCAAATCCAGTCCAGTCACCTCTAAGGCTGTCAGAACACCGTCATCATTGTCTGCGGAAGTTCTGTTACGTTTGTTGATACCAGCTAATGCTAATCCAGAACGCAATAGGGGGTTTTCTATCTGTAAAACTTTTGGCTGTGATTGTCCGAATTCAGGGAACGATGGATTGAAATTTTGTTGTTGGTCTGAGTTGACACTCCCCGGACTATCTAAACTTCGCTCTTGGTCTGAGATAAAGAAACCGTGGGTAGCCAGATGCAGGATGCTGGGAGCATGAAGTTGTTTGAGAGCAGTTTCTGTCGCTTCTTTACCCAGAAGCAGTTTAACATTGGGGAGGACTTTTTGAATCACTGCTGCTTCTTCTTTTGTACTGGGAAGCGGTTCAAAATTAAGGGAAGCTAGCTCAGCGGAACGTCGCTTTTGAGAGCTACGCACGTTAGTTAATTTTGGTTTCTCACCTGTAGTTTGCTGTTGTTCGTAGTCGATATCAGCTAGCACCACTGGTTCAAAGCGGCTTTTGGCGGGCAATTGGAACCGTAGCAAATCCCGACCAGAAGTCAGATAAGATACTGTGTACCGTTGAATCAGGTATTGTCCTTGCTCATCTCTAAGTGCTTCAAAAGGAAACAGTGTCAACTGCCCATCGGGGGAAAGTAAGACGTGACGCACATTTCCTAGTAGAGGACGGATGGGTGCCATAACCTGCTTATCCAGTTTCCGGGCAAGTTCCTGTGCTGGTTTGAGAAGCGTGCGGTTTGTCAAGGCTGCTCGCGTATCGATAATGGACTGGTCAATCACTGCGGCTTCTCCCAAATCAACCCATTTCGGCTCTCCAACAGAGTGCAGCACAGCAGCAGCATAACGCTGTTTGCCCCATTGTTCATTGGGCTTGTTAGCTTTGGCATTGAAAGGTTGATACTGTACAATTTCTACCAAAGCTGCGTCTTTAGGTATTTTTGCTTGAATTGCTGCTAACTCCACTGGTTGTATTTCGTTACGAAATTCAGCGCTTTGAGCGCTAATAGCACCTTCCAACCGTTGCCTTTGAGCTTCCAATTGCTCAAATGTCGCTTTGTATTTGTCAGGTGTTTGTGTTCTTTGTTCTCCGTACACCAGCTTTGATTGCTGCTGTAGGACATTTAACCACTCATCAAATAATTTTTTGATTTCTGGCTTATTCGCCAGTTGAGAACGCAATATCTGAGCGTTGTCAGCCACTGCATCTAACACCAGTCCTTTGCGACGCAGCACTGTGGTGAGTGCTAGCTGCGCTGCTCTTGGGTGGTTGTGAGCTTCTTGGAGAGATAGAGAAATGGTACGATAGGTTGTTCCTGCAAAGGTTCTAACGTAATCTTGTTTTCGTTCTTCTGAACCAACAGCAAAGATCAGCGCTAAATTATTTTCTTCAACCTCTAGCCCACGTTGTCTAAAATCAATGGCGCGGGTAACATTACCCTGCGCCTGGTACAGTGCTGCCAAATTGTTGAGGCTAGTGGCAACATCAGGATGTTCCTTGCCCAGTACCTTCTCCCAGATTGCTAGTGAACGTTGATACAAAGGTTCCGCTTGTTGATAGTTCCCCTGTGCCCGGTAAAGTAGAGCCAAATTGTTGAGGCTTTGTGCCACATCCGGATGTTCCTTGCCCAGTACCTTCTCCCTGATTGCTAGTGAACGTTGCAACAAAGGTTCCGCTTGTTGATAGTTCCCCTGTGTGTGGTACAGTGCTGCCAAATTGTTGAGGCTAGTGGCAACATCAGGATGTTCCTTGCCCAGTACCTTCTCCCAGATTGCTAGTGAACGTTGATACAAAGGTTCTGCTTGTTGATAGTTCCCCTGTGCCCGGTAAAGTGCTGCCAAATTGTTGAGGCTTTGTGCCACATCCGGATGTTCCTTGCCCAGTACCTTCTCCCTGATTGCTAGTGAACGTTGCAACAAAGGTTCCGCTTGTTGATAGTTCCCCTGTGTGTGGTACAGTGCTGCCAAATTGTTGAGGCTTTGTGCCACATCCGGATGTTCCTTGCCCAGTACCTTCTCCTTGATTGCTAGTGAACGTTGATACAAAGGTTCCGCTTGTTGATAGTTCCCCTGTGTGTGGTACAGTGCTGCCAAATTGTTGAGGCTTTGTGCGACATCCGGATGTTCCTTGCCCTGTACCTTCTCCCCGATTGCTAGTGCGCGTTGCAACAAAGGTTCCGCTTGTTGATAGTTCCCCTGTGCCCGGTAAAGTAGAGCCAAATTGTTGAGGCTCTTGGCGACATCCGGATGTTCCTTGCCCAGTACCTTCTCCCTGATTGCTAGTGCGTGTTGCAACAAAGGTTCTGCTTGTTGATAGTTCCCCCGTGCCTGGTAAAGTAGAGCCAAATTGTTGAGGCTGGTGGCGACAGCAGGATGTTCCTTGCCCAGTAGCTTCTCCCTTATTGCTAGTGAACGTTGATACAAAGGTTCTGCTTGTTGATAGTTCCCCTGTTCCCGGTAAAGTTCTGCCAAATTGTTGAGGCTGGTGGCGACACTAAAATGTTCCTTGCCCAGTACCTTCTCCCAGATTGCTAGTGAACGTTGATACAAAGGTTCTGCTTGTTGATAGTTCCCCTGGTTCGAGTAGAGTAGAGCCAAATTGTTGAGGCTTGTGGCAACATCAGGATGTTCCTTGCCCAGTACCTTCTCCCTGATTGCTAGTACGCGTTCTGCTAAGGGAATGGCAGTACTATACTTACCCTCCTGGTACAACTGAATGACCTGTTGATTAAGCCGTTTAGCTTCCTCTAGGTCTACTGACTGTTCTGCTGACGGCGGTGATTGGGATTGTCCTGTTACTTTGGCGTCAGTCACCAGTAACGCGATGCAAGAGAGTGCAGTCCCGGAGGCGATCGCCACTGCTATTGTGACTGACCAGGACACCAATTTGATACCTTTTTGGGTTTGGGATTTTGACTTTGAGAACTGTCGAGACACGTACTTCTACTCCGAAACTAGATTGGAGAACACCTGATTTCCCTCTCTGCGCCCTCTGCGTCCTCTGCGGTTCGTTCAATAAATTCTATCTATGAATGCAACTCGGTATGAACCGTATTGCTTTATAGCTGTTTGTAACCCGGAGTAAGGTACACAAAGAAATAATGAACCACACATGGACACAGATGGACACAGATAAATAATTACTTCATTCAATTGAATTGCGCTATCAAAACATATTGGGAGGGTGAGAACCCCTACCTTTTAATCCGGGGATGAAACCCGACCCAACAGGTTTTAACCTGTTGTTTCTTTTTCAACATATTGTCTAACAGCTTCTCGAATTAAATCCCAATCGTGAACGCTCTGTTTTTTGAGAAAGTTTTGCCAAATCTTGATGCTCTTTGTCTGAAAATCTAACAGTTAACTTTTGTATGACCTTATATCGGTGTTATAATAGGGTCATGTTAACACAGGATGAAAAACTCCAAAAAACAAACGTGTTAGCAGACTGAACCATGACAACTGAAGATATGGGGTTGTGTTGAGAAGAACGCGCTGCGTTGCCTTCAACACGTAAAATCTTCAAGGTTGGAAGATCCTAAAGTAGCCGTACAGCCTGAAAGGGTCGAGGCGGGTAGGGCTGTTTGAACCAGCCAACGTGTTTTTTGTAAAACACGAGACAACGTTGCTCCGTGCGGCTTTTAGCCCAGGTCGCAATAACAGTCTAGAATCCACGTTTTTTCAAAGCGTGGAGAGTTCAAAAATAGCTACCACCTTCCTCAACTGCACCCAAAGCCAAAAGTGTTGCCCGCTGCGCCTCACTTAAACCAACGACTCCCGTAATGTTCATTCCTTCATAAGGTCTGGGACTTCTAAGAATTTTTATACACTCGCCCGTTTCGATATTCCAAAGCCGGATAGTTTGGTCTTCGCTGCTGCTGGCAAGAAGGTGAGAATCGATAAATGCGACTGCATAAATCCATCGTGTGTGACCTTGAAGAATTTTCAAGCACTCCCCAGTTTCCACATTCCAGATTCTCACAGTTTTGTCAGTACTTGCACTTGCCAGCAGGCGACCATCTAAACTGTAAGTCACACTCACAACAGCGCCAGAATGTCCATGCAGAGTTGAGAGACACTCTCCAGTCTCAACATCCCAAATTTTTATCGTTTTATCTTCACTACCGCTTGCTAAGATTTGTCCATTTGGACTAAAGACGACTGACCAGGTTCCATGAGTGTGTCCTGTAAATGTTTTGATGCACCGTCCTGTCTGCACATCCCAACCTCGAATCAGGAAATCGGCACCAGCACTAATCACGAGTTTACCATCGCGACTAAAAACAGTTGAGACAGCAGCGGTATCATGTTGAAAAACCTGCAGACATTCCCCAGTATGCACATCCCATATTCTTACTTGTTTATCACTACCAGCACTCGTTAGATGCCCATCGGGACTAAAGGCGACTGAAAGCACCCAACTTGTGTGTCCTCGCAAAATTTGTAGACACTCTCCAGTTTGAATATCCCAAATTCTCACCGTTTCATCAGAACTACCGCTTGCGAAAGTTCTCCCATCTGGACTGAAAGCCACAAAGCGCACCCAGTTTGTATGACCCTCTAAAGTTTTGATACACTTGCCAGTATTGATGTCCCAAAGTTTAACTTTTTGGTCTTCACTACCACTCGCTATCATCGGGAAGTCGCCAAGATGATTGCGTGGAGAAACGGCTAATGCCCAGATACCGCTACCATATCCGTAAAAGGTGCGGAAACATTTTCCTGTGCTAATGTCCCAGAGTTTAATAGTTTGGTTGTCATCACTAGCAATTAAATGTTGTCCGTTGGGACTGAAGGCAAGCGATCGCAAAGTATTGGTGTGTCCTTGTAATGTTTTAATACATTCTCCAGTATGAATATTCCATAGTCGGATAGTTGTGTCACCACTACCACTGGCAATGGTATTACCGTCACTACTACAGACAACACACCAAACATGGTTTGTATGACTTTGAAGCGTGTGCAGACATTCTCCTGTTGACACATCCCAAATCTTAACAGTCGCATCTGCACTACCACTTACCAACTTTTTACCATCTATACTAAATACTACAGACCACACATCATGAGTGTGTCCACGCAATGTTTTCAAACATTCGCCGGTATTAACATTCCATAGTTTAATCGTTTGGTCAAGGCTCCCACTAGCTATAGTTCTACCGTCAGAACTACAGGCAACACAGCCAATCCAATCCGTATGTCCTTGCAATGTTTTTAAACACTCTCCACTCTGGATATCCCACAGTTTGATTGTTTGGTCAAGACCGCCACTGGCAAGGATGGGATGATAGTCACTTGAATTTGGCGGTTCAAACAAAGCTGCAGTCCAAACAAAGGAATTATGCCCACGAAATACTTGCAAACATTCACCTGTTAAATTCCACTGCTTGACAGTTTGGTCGTCGCTAGCACTAAATAAGGTGCGACCGTCAGCGCTAAACACAATCGACCGAACCCAGCCTGCGTGTGCTTCCCAAGTCAAACATTGTTGTCCATCTGTTGCTTGCCATAGGGAAATTTTGCCGTCAGTATCCCCAGTTGCCAGAAGACAACCATCAGGACTGACTGCTACTGTGAAGATGTAGCTCAGATTTGCAGTAAAGGTAGATTTTGCTAAATCCGAATGAGCGAAGTTTGTCTGATGTAAGTTTACACCTTTTAAATCTGCTTGCCAAATTGTCAATCCAGAAAAGTCATGACCGCTTAAATCCACATTTAGCTGACGAAGCAAATTGATAGTATTTCCACCAACATAACCTGTATCAATTGGTTTATTGCCGCGCAGTGAGGCAAGAATTGTCATCAACTGAGTTTCAATTCGAGTTACATTGCCAAAGATAGAAAGTAACTGTTTAATAACAGGGTTAAGAATTAGATAAATTTGAATTTCTTTGATGTAGTCTTTTGCTGTAGCTTTGATAAGAGCATGACTTTTGGAAAGGGAAACATCCTGATTTTCAATTTCAGTACACACCTGTTGAATCAGGCGACTGGTCATATACTCCATTAATACAGGTTGCAGCGTAAATGTAGAGACGTTGTGTACAATGTCTCTAGCAATTTCAATGAGCGATCGCCTTTCCAAAGCTTGCAGTGCTTCTAGTAATTGAGAACTGGAAATAGGGGATAGTAAATCAGCTTGTATTTCTGCAAAAGCCACAGGTTCACGGTTAATTGCCAACCAGTACATAATTTCTTGCTCAATGGTTGACAAACGCTGAAATTGCTGTTCAATTATATCTTGAATATCACCAAATACGACTGTACCTTGAGAAAGAAACCTAGAAATATTACTATCAAATAAATCTCGAATCGTTGTCGCTACAATTTTCAGCGCCAGCGGATTTCCTGCGTAAGATTGAATTAAGTTTTGCCAGTCATAAGTTGAGCCAGTAAAATGTCCTTTACAGCGAAAGATTCCTTGTCCGTCTGCTGTTGATAAACCAGATAATTGCATAGACCGAACGGGCAAGATTTCACCTTCAATCACTGCGACTTCTCTAGGCTTTTCTCGGCTTGTCATCACCAAGCAACTTTGATGGCGCGACTCCCCAATTCGCTTAAAAAGTTCGCCATATTCTTCATATCCTGCGCGGTAGTGTCCTGTACGAGTACCTAGTTCACTGCTGCATAAAATTGTTTCAGCATTATCAAGAATAACAAGACAGCGATGTTTTTGTAAATAACTCAACAGTAGAGAAATTTTATCGCTAACAGAGTCAGGTAAATTGGTTTCCTTTTGTTGTGAAAGAAATTGAATCAAGCCAATCAGCAGTGGTTCAATTGTTGGCGCGTTGTGGAGCGATCGCCAGACAACAAACTCAAATTGCTGCTGTAGTTTTTCCCCCAGCTTCACAGAAAGAGAAGTTTTTCCAATTCCACCAATTCCTAATATTGCCACTAATCGACAACGGTCTTGGATAATCCATTGCTCTAAAGTTACCAGTTCTTGAGAACGTCCGTAAAAGATAGAAACGTCTATCGCCTCACCCCAGTCTTGTAAGCGAGATGAGGAGGATGAGGAGGATGAGGGAGATGAGGGAGATGAGGGGGATGAGGGGGATGAGGGGGATGAGGGAGATGAGGGAGAGACTCCTAATATTGAATTTTGAATTTTGAGAGAAGTTGGAGCGGAGGAAACCTCCGTCCCTTGCGCGTCTGTGGAGGAGACTCCAATCTTCGGTGATTTTGAATTTATTTCTTCCCCTGCTTCCCCTGCTTTCCTTTCCTGGATGCTACGAGAACACCATCTTCTTATAGCAGAGCGGAGGTTATCTTTAGTTACTTTCTCGCCCATTGCTTGAGAAAGCATTTTCCAGAGTCGAAAGCCTACAATTTTGATGTACTCGGCATCATAACCGAATTCTTCGGCAATCTGGGGATAGGTTTTACGTTCCCAAGACTGTCGAAAAATAACTTCTTGCAAGTCATTTAAAGATGCTGTCTCAAGAACAGTTTCAACAATGGCTAAGGCTTCTTCGATTGTCATTGGTCACAAATAGTGCTAACTAAAGCTAACTGAATGTTGTAACTTTCAATAACTTTTAGTTACTGCAAGGACTATGGGATTTTTTTTACTATGCATTCAGTTGTTGATTCCAAGTGAACAGCAACTATAACCATACTTTATCACTGTAATCATTTTAGGATATGACCACAACCTTACAACGTCGCGAAAGCACAAACGTATGGGAGCGGTTCTGTGAGTGGATCACCAGCACTGAAAACCGCTTATACATCGGTTGGTTTGGTGTTCTCATGATTCCAACACTGTTAGCCGCTACAACCTGCTTTATCATTGCATTCATCGCAGCGCCTCCGGTTGACATTGACGGTATTCGTGAGCCTGTTGCAGGTTCATTAGTATACGGCAACAACATCATCTCTGGTGCAGTTGTTCCTTCTTCCAATGCGATCGGCTTACACTTCTACCCCATCTGGGAAGCAGCTTCCTTAGATGAATGGTTGTACAACGGTGGTCCATACCAGTTGGTAGTATTCCACTTCCTGATTGGCGTATTCTGCTACTTAGGTCGTGAATGGGAATTGTCCTACCGCTTAGGTATGCGTCCTTGGATCTGCGTAGCATTCTCTGCTCCTGTAGCAGCAGCAACCGCAGTATTCTTGATTTACCCGATTGGACAAGGTTCCTTCTCTGATGGTATGCCCTTGGGTATCTCTGGTACATTCAACTTCATGTTGGTGTTCCAAGCTGAACACAACATCTTGATGCATCCCTTCCATCAATTAGGAGTTGTAGGTGTATTTGGCGGTGCTTTAATTTCTGCCATGCACGGTTCTCTTGTGACCTCTTCCTTGGTGCGTGAAACCACCGAGCAGGAGTCCGCGAATTACGGCTACAAATTCGGTCAAGAGGAAGAAACTTACAGCATTGTTGCTGCTCACGGTTACCTGGGACGCTTATTCTGGCAGTATGTCAGCTTCAGCAACTCACGTTCCCTGCACTTTGTTCTGGCTGCTTTGCCTGTGATTGGTATCTGGTTCACCGCCTTGGGTGTCAGCACCATGGCATTCAACCTCAACGGATTCAACTTTAACTCTTCCGTAATTGACTCTCAAGGTCGTGTAATCAGTACATGGGCGGATATTTTGAACCGCGCTAACCTGGGTATGGAAGTGATGCACGAGCGTAACGCTCACAACTTCCCCCTCGATCTAGCTAGCGGCGAGCAAGCTCCTGTCGCTCTCACTGCTTCTGCTATCAACGGCTAGGTTACTCAAGATTTAGATTTCGTGGTCTGTTTTATGAGTGCATGAACTACCCGCCCTTACTTCGTAGAAGGGCGGGTTTCTACATCCAGCCCAGTAAGAGTAGATTTTTGACGCTTCGCACGTCCTAGTTGCTTCATACTTCCCGCAATTTTGCGGCTGCGTGAAGTAGAGCTAGCAACATCAGCGTCTACGTTAGCGAAGCGGCGCGTTAGCGCGGCTCGTTCCAAACCCCGGTAGAATACCTTTTGCCCAGTAAAGCATTACTTCTGCGGCAGCTATGTCCCTGTCTTGGATGTATCCACATTGTTGACACTCATGAACTCTATCATCAAGTGTCTTTTTGTGCTGATATCCACATTTAGGACAGGTTTGACTGGGTTTTACTTTCTTGGTTGGAACTTGAATAAACACACCACCAATTTGTTCTACTTTGTATTTGATAGTGCTTTTGAGCATTCCAAACCCAACATCAAGTATTGACTTATTTAAGCCAGCCTTTTGTTTTTTGCGCTTACGGGGTCTTACACGTAAAAAATCGGGCAGCCTTTGTTTTGTTGATCTGTCGGCGTAGTCGGGTACTCGTTGTAATAAGGCTGCCCGATTTTTAGGGGACAATGCGTCGCCTTTCTTTGCTTTACTAGTCATTTTGGTGACTTCTAGTTTTTCGGTTGCAACGAAGCTATTACCGCTTACAATCTCTGCTGCAACTTGATGTACCCAATTTTGTCTCTGGTTGGCAACTTTACAAGTTAGCTTACTAACCTTGGCTTGGGCTTTTTTCCATCTTCTAGAAGCTTTAACCTTTTTCTTTTTATTTGGAGATTGTTTTCGTCTTTTCTGTTTAGACGCTCGTTTTATCTCACGCTCAGCATTACGCAAAAACTTGGGAGCGTCTATGTGTTGATGATTCTCTCCGTCAGTAATAGACAAAGCTGACTTACAACCCAAGTCAATGCCAATCGCATTTGTCGGTAATGTTTCGGGCTTCAGTACTTGTTCTAATACGTCAACGGTGATAGATGCATACCATTTCCCATTGCGATAAACAATTGTGCAAGTAGTTGGGGTTCCCCAATACTTAGCCTTGCCACGCATCTGAATGCGTCCAATTTTGGACAAAACGATATATCCATTCTCACTATTTGACTCAACAGAGTAACCAGTTTTAGCTGGATACGTCCATCCTGAGTAATGACGGATTGACTTGAACCTTGGACGCTTGCTTAATCCCTTGAACCAACGCTCAAAGGCAAAATCTACTCTTTTGAGAGTAGCTTGCAAGGCTTGAGAGTTGATCTCTTTATACTCTGTCCAAACCTCTTTGAATGTAGGTAAACTATTCTGTTGCTCGATATAGCTAACAGAGTGTTTGAACTTTTCGTATTGTGTAAATCTGTTGTATACAGCAGCGTTATAGAGGTCTTTGTGAAGCTTCCGATGATACCGCAAAGACTGTTCTATTTGCTTATTTGGGTATAACCGAAAAGTCATTCGCCTCGTTGCCACTATTTTATTTACCTCCTGCTTACTAGCTATACTGATGCTATCGTTGAAGTAGAGGTATGTCAAGTGACGCCGCGAAAAGGGTCTCATTCTATTTTTTCTGTTCACCTGCATTTTGTATTTGTGACTAAGTACCGATGCAAAGCAATAACCGCCCCAATGCTGGAACGGTTACGAGAGATATTTGCAAATGTATGTGTAAAGACAAAGTGTCAGTTGATTGAGTTTTCCGGACAATCAGACCATGTTCACCTGCTAATAGACTTTCATCCCGACAACAATCTTTCTGCACTTGCTGGAAGCTTGAAGTCAGCATCCAGCAGAATTATTCAAAAAGAATTCTCAGAACATCTTGCAACTATATACAAAAATTCAGTACTGTGATCCAGTTCTTATTATGTTGCTTCTACTGGCGGCGCACCAATTGAAAGAATTAAGCACTACATTCAATCTCAGGAACAACCCTCCGATTGATTTGGCTACTCCTCATACATCTTTTCCCTCAGTAGCCTTTTACTACTATTGGTCAAAGATGCAATCGTCACGAGGGCGCTATTCATCCCCACCCAACATAGCGGTTGAGGGTGGGGACTTCCGCGACACCGTTAATGAGCGCCTTACAACCGGGGCGCTTTTTTGTGTCTAAGTTCATTAAACTTCTTACAAAAGTCAATTTTAGGATAAAAAAGACAGATAAACACAGATAAATTATCTGTGTCCATCGTAGGGTGGGATTTACACCCACATCCACCAGTTAGTTATGGAATTTTCAAGGTTCGTACTTGACCTCAGAAAGACCACGATTGGAGGAACTGAGTAGTCAGCGAGTGAGGAATAAGTAAAAGGATCTGAGCTGCATCCTGAATGCCTTATCTGTCGCAAACATTTTTTGAATTGGTATAAATTTTTTCTGGTATAATTTATTTTTTGGAAGTCCCTATATCCTTACCAACTTTTTTTAATAGGGTTAAATTCTGGGAAATATGGAGAAAGATAAATCAGACGTGCTCCATGTTCCTCACTATGTATCAAGCAAAAACGTATCAAGCAAAAATGATTCACCTTCAAGATATTTATGAAGGTGCCTCTTAGCAATATGTTGAACATCCTTTGAAATCCATTCATGTTCTTTTGGATTATTCAGATGAAAGGAGTAATTATATATTATTGCCATGATAAAAAATCCCTCTACTATTTGTAAGTAACGCTCGGGTAATCTACGAATAGTTTGATACCCTTCAAAAAAGGAAGATCTCACTTGAGGAAGTAAATATTGAATTGACTCAGCAATATCATAAAGGTAGTATCCAAAGCCACAACGAGCGAAATCAATTGGTCGAATTTGTTCGTTGTGAAATAGATAATTGCTTTCATGTAAATCTGCATGAATTAATCCCCAAACATCTTGTGCTTGACCCAGTGTTTTCATCGTGCTTTCAATCTTTTGGGTTGCTACTGTAAGCATCCTATAATGCTCTGGTGAAATCAAGCCATAGGACACTGCTGGGTAAAGTGCTGATAGTGCTGCGCGCAGACGATTTTCATCAAATATTGGACGTACAAAATTTTGTGGTAATTTCCACTGACTGCTATAGCGATGCAGTTGAGCCATTAATGAGCCGAGCTGGTGAGCTTGTTGTGGTGTTCGATGAGTATCGCAGACGTAGCCATCAATCCAACGTAGCAATGAGCAATAAAAAACATCTTGGGTATCATCTGCTAACACTTGTGTCACCCATCTACCCTCTAAATTTTGCACTGGCTCTTGCACTATTACATTGGTATCACGACGCAAGGCTGCAAGCCACAAAAGTTCTGATTCGATAATATCTGGTCTTTGCCATATATCATCCTGTAACCCTGAAAATCCTTGGTGGATGCGGAGGAGGAACTTTTCCTCTGGTGCTTCCACACAAAAGGTCACGTTTCCACTATGACCCAGAAACCGAAGTTCTCCCTGAACTACAGCATATTGATTGAGTGCAGCCTTGGCAATGCGTTCGTAAGCGTCAGTCTGTGCCATTATTTACAATGTTCAATAAAGGTTGTGTTCCAAAAAAAATATTTTAATGCGTATTCGCTGTCCATCTATGTCCATCTGTGATTCAAAAATTCATGAACTACAATTTCTCCCTTAAGTAGCTCAACTCGGCGATCGCCCAAAATACCAGCAGCAATCATGCGGTGATACTCGTCAATCGTCCACTTGGCAGGGATAACGGTCATGGCGATTGATTCCTCCCAATGATTCGTTTTTATCTTCTCATGCTAATGTACATAAAACAAAAAGCTTACAGTTATGATGGCTTATGATGACTTCTAGCAACAACTTTAACAAATACTAAAATGGCTCAACTTATTTCTTACGTTAATGGAGAATATCTTCCATTCGACCAAGCTTCTCTTCCACTTAATGATTTAGGAATTGTCAGAGGGTATGGAATATTTGATTATCTCCGGACTTATAACGGAGTACCATTTAGACTACGAGAACACGTTCAAAGGCTGCAAAAATCCGCAGAATTAATTGGCTTAAGTTTGCCGTGGTTAACTGAGGAAATAGAAGGAATTACTCAAGAAACACTGAGGCGCAATAATCTCCCAGAAGCTAGTATTCGGCTTGTTGTGACTGGCGGTTCTTCAGCCGACTTTATTACTCCTCCCGAACAACCAAGTCTAGTGGTTATTGTCACTCCTGTTGCCCAATATCCAGTGGAATATTATGAAAGAGGCGTCAAAGTTGTCACTGTGCCAATAGAACGGTTCATTCCTCAAGCCAAAACCCTGAATTATATTTCTGCAATTATGGCACTACAACAAGCAAAACGCGCTAATGCTATTGATGCACTGTATGTTAATCAGCAGAGCCATGTATTGGAAGGAACTACTACAAATTTCTTTGTTTTTCGAGGCTCTCAACTAATTACGCCAAAAGAAAATATTCTAAATGGTATCACAAGAAATGTTGTGTTGGAACTTGCTAAAAATCGATTTGAGATAGTTAAGCAACCAATTTATTACAGCGATTTGAATAGTTGTGATGAAGCTTTTATAACATCTTCCACGAAGGAGATTATGCCCGTAGTTCAAATTGATGACCTACAGATATCTAATGGAAAACCAGGAGAAAAGACTCAACTTCTCATGCATTTATTTAACAATTATACTATAGCAGTCTTAAATGATTCGTGAAAAAACAAGATCCCCGACTTCTTTAAGAAGTCGGGGATCTGAAAAACTCAATTTTTACAAATGAAATAGGATTGGTATAGTTTAGGTAAAGTATAAACATAGACAATTGAAAGTACTTAAAATATGCTGTGCGTATGCGTGCGCGCCCGCTTTACGCTTACGGGCGATTGGCTTTGCCACTGCCCCTTGGGCAATCGCCACTCATCGAGTGCCCTGAGACATCATAGGAGAAAAAATATGGAGAGAAGCATGATTGGAATGTGTGCACAACCAAAACCGCCCGTTGCCCCTGTCAAACCCGTTACAGACGACTACTTCGGCACGAAGGTAACGGACAATTACCGTTATATGGAAAACTTCAACGATGAACAGGTGCAGCAGTGGGTGAAAGCACAAGCTGACTATACAACTAACGTGCTCAAACAACTGCCTGGGCGCGATGCTTTTTTCAACCGCATGATGGAATTAGAGGCTTCCGTTCCGGCAAAGATGGACTGTGTGTTGCGGCTTGCTAACGGCAAACTTTTCTATCTCAAACGGGAAGCACAAGACGATGTGTGGAAACTTTACCTGCGCGACGGCATGAACGGCAGCGAAATTCTCTTGGTCGATCCTGAACAATTCAAACAAGAAACAGGCAAGCCACACGCGATCAATAGCTTCATCCCGTCGTGGGATGGCAAGTATGTGATGTATGCTATTTCAGCAAGCGGCTCGGAAGAGGCTTCGCTGTATGTGATGGATACTCAAACTCTTAAAGATGTAGACGAACCAATTTCGCGGCTGCATTACGGTGGAAGTTGGTTACCCGATAACCAGTCGTTCCTCTACACTCGCCATCAAGAGATGAAAGAAGGCATGGCGATAACCGAGAAAAATCAAAACAGCAAAGTCTATTTGCACAGACTTGGCACAGATGTAGAACAAGATACCCTTGTCCTCGGTCATGCAGTGACTCCTTTGATCGACGTTTCGAGCGTAGCATCTCCATTTATCGTCACCGTTCCAAATTCCGACTATGTATTTGCGGTCATCCTCTACGGCACCCAGAAAGAGCTGGATCTCTATGTCGCAACTCTTGCTTCATTCAATCAAGGAACACCCGAGTGGAAAAAGGTTTGCGATGCGATCGATGAAGTAAAACTCTTCGACGTGCATGGAGAAGACCTGTATTTGCTGACGCACAAAAATGCGCCTCGCTACAAGATTGTCAAAACCTCGTTGAAAAACCCTGACTTTTCTAGTGCTGAACTCGTCATGGCAGAAAGGGACCAGATTATCGAAATAATGGTTGCCGCTCAAGATGCGCTTTATGTGCTCACAAGCGACAATGGCATTAACAAAGTCATTCGCATTGCTTACGACGGTAAAGCAGAACCACTCAACCTGCCGTTTGATGGCACAGTCGATTTTTTTGGAAATGACCCCAGAGTTTCAAAAAATGATTCCAGAGTGGAAGGAATTTTACTGGCTATGACCACTTGGACGAGAGCCTACAGCATCTATGAATACAATCCGAAAACAGAAAGCTTTGTGGAGACAGGTTTACAACCAAAAGGTAAATATGATGCACCAGATGATTTAATTGCTAGGGAAGTTGAGGTGCGATCGCATGATGGGACGATGGTACCACTGTCTATTGTCCACAAAAAAGGTATCAAACTCGATGGCTCAAATCCATGCTGGCTGACTGGTTACGGGGCTTATGGCTTCTCCCTGTACCTACCCTACCAACACCAAAATTATGCGTGGTACGAAAAAGGCGGCATAATGGCATTTGCCCATGTGCGCGGTGGTGGCGAAAAAGGGCGAGAGTGGTATCGTGCCGGATTTCAGCAAACCAAGCCAAACACCTGGAAAGATTTTATTGCTTGCGCTGAATATTTGATTGAACAGAAATACACCTCACCTGCAAAACTGGCGGGCGAAGGCATAAGCGCAGGCGGTATCTTGATTGGCAGAGCCGTAACAGAGCGTCCTGACCTCTTTGCCGTGGCAATTCCACGGGTGGGCGTCATGAATGCGATTCGCTTTGAAACAACGCCAAACGGCGTGAATAATATTCGTGAATTTGGCAGCTGCCAAACGGAAGCGGGGTTCAAAGCACTCTATGAAATGGATGCCTTTTTGCACGTCAAGGACGGTGTCAACTACCCGGCAATGATGATTACGCACGGCATCACTGATCCTCGATGCGAACCTTGGCAATCGGCAAAGTTTGCAGCGCGGGTTCAAGCCGCCTCAGCCAGCGGCAAACCTGTCTTGCTCCGCATTGACTATGAAGCGGGACACGGCGTTGGCTCAACCAAAACGCAACGTCTCCAAGAACGAGCCGACATTTTCACCTTTATGATGTCGCAATTCGGGATCGAGGACTAAGCTGAAAATCCTACAATTTGCACACCCTAAGACGCTGTCCACCCGCCATCAACCTCAATAATTTGCCCTGTCACATAGCCGCATGTGGCAAGGAAAAATGCTGCATCTGCCACCTCATCAGATTGACCTGCACGCTTGAGCGGAATTTTGGCTTTTGCTGACTCAGCCAAATTTTCCGCCTGTTCCTTTGACAAATTAGATTGGATGTCTGTGTCTTCGATTAATCCCGGTGAGATAGCATTCACGCGGATGCCTCTAGGACCTAGCTCAACCGCAAGGGCACGTGCCATTGAGTTAACGGCACCACAAAGGGCAGAACCCGCGCTATAGTAGGGCAGTCCGACGGTGGCTGCAATTCCAGAGCAGAAGATAATAACACTCCCCGGTGGCATTTTGGGTACTGCATAGTGCGCTGCCGCTAGTTGACCAAAGAACCGTCCTTCAAAAAGGGATTTAGCTTGTGCCACTGGTACCGTATCAATTGCACCAAAGTGTGCTGCACCAGCACAAGTCACAAGAAGATCCACCCGTTCCAGTCCTTCAAAAAGCCGCTGCACCTGTTCAAAATCAGAGACATCGGTGGGAATTGCAACAGCAGAGTCTCCGATGCTCTTGGCAGCATCTGCCAAGCGTTGCGGCTGTCTGCTTGCCAGAATGACTTTTGCCCCAACACTTGCAAAACGTCTTGCTATTGCGTAACCAATTCCCGCAGAGCCTCCTGTTACAACAGCAATTTTTCCTGTAAGTATTTCTTCCATACGGTTTCTTTTAACGCAGTATCAATTTTTATTGAACTTTATTTACAGCGCTTTTCACATGATTAAACCACAAATCGTAGGGTGGGCATTGCCTATAAAAGTTTATGTGATCCACATTTGAGATATTGGTGAGCAATGCCCACCTTAGCTGAAAACCGCTGTAATGAAAATACTTCAAAGTCATTTTACCTTTATGCTGGGCTAATTTATGCGCTCTGGTGAACCGCGATCGCGACTTGCGACGCTTGTCCCAAAAAAGCGATTTCTTTGGCTCTGGGTTCTACATCAGAAGCAGCAGCGCTAAACCCAACTGCACGTGCATAGCGCATTGGCTCTAACCATTGATTCTACTCATCCCAATTTCTTCCATTCCACAAAGATGCCCAAACGTTTACTGCTGCATGACTCATCAGTGGAAACGATAAATATAGCGCAACTCAATTGAATGAAGTACTAATTTATCTGTGTCCATCTGTGTCCATCTGTGGTTCATTATTTCTTTGTGTACCTCAACCAATTGCAAACCGCTATATAATCTTTTTACTTTGATTGCGGAATTTAGAACAGAAATTGTGTGGTAATAAGTAAATAGAACGCTGTTAGACTCGGTAGTACATGGAGCTACTCACTGCAGGTACGATTGTGCGATCGCCGCAGGCGATTGCCCAAGGGGCAGTGGCAAAGCCAATCGCACTTGTAATTCTAACAAGTCATTGTGTATCGATTCTACTACGCCTTACACGCTTTGGAGTTTGTCCAGACTCGACGTATGTAAATGAGAAATTTGCTCTTCTTCTGTTCTATTTCTATTGCATTAGTGCATAAGTTAACTTCGGTTTCATCTATAAGAATTAAGTATAAGTGTTTCTCATGTAGTACCTTTTTGGGCTATTTCGCATAAACTTTTACCCTTGTTCTATGGACTCAACCCGACCAATTCATGGTAATAACCCAGATGTCAAAACAATTTTAATTTTGGCAGCCAATCCGGAAGGTACTTCGAGGTTACAATTGGATAAGGAAGTACGGGAAATTGATGAAGGGTTGAGACGAGCTTCTAAGCGTGAGCAGTTTAGGTTAGAGCAGAAGTGGGCAGTACGTCAGCGTGATTTTTACCGAGCAATCTTAGATTACCAACCCCAGATTGTTCACTTCAGTGGGCATGGTGCTGGAGTTGATGGCATTGTTTTAGGAAATGAAGCTGATGAGCCAGCGTTTCTCAACGCAGATGCACTGGCAAGTATGTTTAAGTTATTTGCCACCAAGGGAGTTGAGTGCGTACTTCTCAATGCTTGTTATAGTGAGGTACAAGCAAAAGCCATTAGCCAACACGTCAACTATGTGATTGGCATGAACCGAACGATTGGGGATAAAGCAGCTATAGCATTTTCTGTAGCATTTTACGATGCAATAGCCGCTGGAGAACAGATGGGGTTTGCTTATGAATTAGGTTGCTCGGTTTTGATGAGTTATTTAGAGCAGCAAACTCCGGTTCTTTTGAAAAAAGACCAAATTAGTATCATCCAGCCATTGTTCGATGTTATTCCTCCCAATCCATATCAAGGCTTAGCTGCATTTACAGAAGTTGATGCAGCATTCTTTTTTGGACGGGAAACGTTTGTCAATGGTTTACTAAAAGCCGTCAACCAACAGCCTTTGGTAGGAGTGATTGGTCCTAGTGGTAGTGGGAAATCTTCTGTCGTGTATGCGGGGTTGTTTCCCCAACTGCGGATTTCTGGAAACTGGCTGATTGAATCAATACGTCCTGGGGATAAACCATTTTATCAGTTAGCTTCTGTTTTAGTACGTTTATTGGAACCAGAAACTGGGGAAACTGCACAACTGCGAGAAGCTGTGGGATTAGCAGCAGATATGGAACTTGGGAGAATCACTTTACCTACGGTGATATCTCGGATTAATGAACGCCAGACTGGTAAACGCTTGTTGCTGTTTATAGATCAGTTTGAGGAACTTTACACTCTCTGCCAGAATAAGGAGGTCATTGAACGTTTCGTTGATGCGCTGTTGGCAGCGATTCATCTGGACAACTTCACACTCGTTTTTACTTTAAGGGCTGACTTTTACAACTTTGTCCTTGCGTATCGTCCATTTCGTGATGCATTGCAACAGTTTTCACCTCAATTGTTAAGTTCGATGAATCGTGAGGAATGCAAGAGAGCAATTGAGCAGCCAGCCCAGAAAATGGAAGTCCAATTAGAAGGACAATTAACGGAACGAATTTTAGATGATGTCGGCAATGAGCCTGGAAACCTGCCATTGCTGGAATTTGCCCTCACCCGACTTTGGTCATTGCAGCAAAAGCGCAAGTTAACTCACGCCCGCTATGACGAGATTGGGGGTGTGAAAAAAGCTTTGGCTAATCACGCCGAGGAAGTTTATAAGCGACTGAACGAAACACAGCAAACAATTGTACCACGAATTTTTGTGCAATTAGTGCGCCCAGGAGAAGGAACAGAAGACACTCGTCGCATTGCCAACCGTGCAGAAGTTGGAGATGAGAACTGGGGATTAGTGAGTTATTTAGCAGGATACCCAGCCCGCTTGGTTGTCACCGGACGCGATGAAAAATCAGGCGTTGATACAGTAGAAGTTGTCCATGAAGCCCTGATCCGCGAATGGCTGACTCTGCGAGAGTGGATGAACGCTAACCGTCAGTTTCGCCTTTGGCAAGAGCGGCTGAAAGTGGCAGTGCTGGAGTGGAAGAATAGTAACTATGATTCTGGGGCATTGTTGCGGGGTGTACCATTGGGTGTGGCTCAAGAGTGGTTGCACAAACGAGCTGAGGAAATGACACCCCAAGAGCGAGATTTTATTAGTGCTAGTGTACAGCAGCGTTCTAAAGAGCAGGAGAAACTGGCTAAAGAGCAGGAGGAAAAAGAGCGCAGGCGGCGGCGTAACACAAATGCGTTGATTAGTGGTTTAGTTGCTGCTCTAATTTTATCAGGATTTGCTTTTTCGCAATGGCAGCAAGCAGAAAACCGACGATTTAATGCAGAGTTTTTAGCTCAAAATCTCACCACAGAAAATCTTTTTGCCTCGGATTTACAACTAGAAGCTTTATTATCCGGTTTGAAAGCAGGGAAAAATTTGAAAAAATATGGTGATGCTGTCAATGCCGATAACAGCACAAAAACAATTGCTACTCTGCAACAGGTTGTTTACGGATTGAAAGAACACAACCGATTGGAAGAGCATAGCGGTTCTGTCTTAAGTGTCGTGTTCAGCCCGGATGGCAAGACAATTGCCACTGGTAGTAGAGACAACACAGTGAAGCTATGGAATCTAAAGGGGCAGGAACTCCAGACTTTTCAAGGGCATAGCAGTTATGTCACAAGTGTCGTGTTCAGCCCGGATGGCAAGACGATTGCCACTGGTAGTTTGGACAACACAGTGAAGCTATGGAATCTAAAGGGGCAGGAACTCCAGACTTTTCAGGGGCATAGCGATTATGTCACAAGTGTGGTGTTCAGCCCGGATGGCAAGACGATTGCTTCTGGTAGTTCTGACAACACAGTGAAGCTGTGGAATCTAAACGGGCAGGTACTCCAGACTTTTAAGGGGCATAGCGGTTCGGTCAATAGTGTGGTGTTCAGCCCGGATGGCAAGACGATTGCCACTGGTAGTAGAGACAACACAGTGAAGCTGTGGAATCTAAACGGGCAGGTACTCCAGACTTTTAAGGGGCATAGCAGTCAGGTCTTTAGTGTCGTGTTCAGCCCGGATGGCAAGACGATTGCCACTGGTAGTTCTGACAACACAGTGAAGCTATGGAATCTAAACGGGCAGGAACTCCAGACTTTTAAGGGGCATAGCAATTATGTCTTAAGTGTCGTGTTCAGCCCGGATGGCAAGACGATTGCTTCTGGTAGTGAAGACACGAGCGTCAAACTGTGGAATCTAAACGGGCAGGTACTCCAGACTTTTAAGGGGCATAGCCGTCCTGTCACAAGTGTCGTGTTCAGCCCGGATGGCAAGACGATTGCCACTGGTAGTACAGACAACACAGTGAAGCTATGGAATCTAAAGGGGCAGGAACTCCAGACTTTTAAGGGGCATAGCGATTCTGTCACAAGTGTCGTGTTCAGCCCGGATGGCAAGACGATTGCCACTGGTAGTGATGACAAGACAGTAAAACTGTGGAATCTAAACGGGCAGGTACTCCAGACTTTTAAGGGGCATAGCAGTCAGGTCTTTAGTGTCGTGTTCAGCCCGGATGGCAAGACGATTGCTACTGATAGTAATGACAACACCGTGAAGCTATGGAATCTAAACGGGCAGGTACTCCAGACTTTTAAGGGGCATAGCCGTCCTGTCACAAGTGTCGTGTTCAGCCCGGATGGCAAGACGATTGCCACTGGTAGTACAGACAACACAGTGAAGCTATGGAATCTAAAGGGGCAGGAACTCCAGACTTTTAAGGGGCATAGCAGTCATGTCAATAGTGTCGTGTTCAGCCCGGATGGCAAGACGATCGCCACTGGTAGTTGGGACGACACAGCCAAACTGTGGAATCTGGATTTGGATGACCTACTAATACGTGGTTGTGCTTGGATTTCTGACTATCTGAAATACAACCCCAATGTTAGCAAAGATGACCGCCATCTCTGCGATGATATTCCTAACGCCCCAAAATTTCCAACTGTGCAGCAGCGCGGCGTTTCCTCTCCTCTGGGCCACGTCATGCCAAGTAAAAAGAACCAAGTAAAAAGTAAAAAGAAAGAATTCAATATTTCTTTTACCTTTTAACTTTTAACTTGTTCTTGGAGGCGATCGCAAAGGTGCCAGTGCCCCTTGGGCGATCGCCCACTTCAAAGACCATAAAACCAAACAAATAGACGACCTCATCACCAACGCCGTCACAGGTAAAATAAATGTGCGCCAAGTCCCCATTCCCTAACTCCAGAAACCATTATGACTCAAAAAATCTATCAACTCCCCCTAACCTTCGAGCAAATTCTTAATCTTGTCCTACAACTTCCAGCGCAAGAACAAGAACAACTCATTCAAGAAATCAAAAAACACTCTCCTAATAAAGATGAAGATTTACCGAGTGTTTTTGACAGAATCGGCAGAGATGCTCAAGCCCAAGGACTAACAGAAGAAATCTTAGAAGAATTACTCGCCGATGAATCATAAACTCATTGTCATTGATACAAATGTTTTAATTAGTGCTGCCCTGAGTCCAGATGGAACAGCCCGTAAAGCACTAAATAAAGCCTATAAACAATTCAAAATCGCTCAAAGCGAAGAAACTTACCAAGAATTAAAAATCCGAATTTCCAAACCTAAGTTCGATAAATATATTTCAGATGCAGACCGACAAGATTTTTTGGATGTCGTTAAAAAATACAGTCAATTTATAGAAATAAAATCTCAAATAAACACCTGTAGAGATGCAGACGATAACAAATTTTTAGAACTTGCTAAAGATTCCAACGCAGAATTTTTAATCACAGGAGATAAAGACCTGTTATCACTCAAGACTTTAGCCGAATATCAAAACCAGATTATGACTCCCGGAGACTTTCTAGCCATTGATTAATTCATGCTTATAAGTAGGTCAACCTTAAAAAACAAACAAACCTAACCCCCCAGCCCCCTTCCCTATAAGGGAAGGGGGAGAGTCAAAGCCTCTCCCCTTGTAGGGGAGAGGAATGGAAGGGAGGTCTTACGTTTAATTAGGTTGACCTACTTACCCTTTTGTGCAGTGTTACCGTGCGGTTCTACAATAGTTCAGATGAGCGCAAAAACTTCCCATTTCTATCTCACTCGTGCATAAGTTGATTTTGCTTGCACCTAATTAGTAAATAAGTCTGACTTACATAATCAGGTTTTTGTCCATGCGATCGCCCGATAAATGACACCAAATTCTACAGTAGTTGATACCCGAAGTGAAAAAAATTCTGATTTTATCAGCTAACCCAAAGAACACCTCTAAGTTACGTCTGGATGAAGAAGTCAGAGAAATTCAGGCGGGGTTGGAACGTGCAAAAAAGCGGGAGCAATTTGAAATCATTACCAAATGGGCAATACGAGTAGACGATTTGCGACGCGCGTTGTTAGATTACGAACCGCAAATTGTGCATTTTTCTGGACATGGAACAGGGAGTGATGGCTTGGCGCTGGAGAATAACTCTGGAGAATTGCAACTTGTCAGTAGTCAATCCTTAGCACGGTTATTTAAATTATTTAAAGAGAAAGTAGAGTGTGTCTTGCTGAACGCCTGCTATAGTGAAGAACAAGCTTTGGCGATTTACCAAGATATAAATTGTGTAATTGGGATGAGTCAAGCAGTGGGCGATCGCGCAGCAATTGAGTTTGCAGTTGGATTTTATGATGCGATCGGTGCAGGCAGAAACTACGAAGATGCTTTTGAATTTGGTTGCACTTCGATTGATTTAGAGGGAATTCCCGAGTCAGGAACACCTGTATTAAAATCTAGAAACAGCAATCAAGACACGATTGCTTCCACGACTTCAAGACAGCGCATCTTTATCAGTTACAAGCGCAATGTTGAACCGGATGAACCTGTCGCAACTCAAGTTTACCAGGAATTGTCACAACAGCACAATGTCTTTATTGACCAAAGAATACTGGTAGGCAAACGCTGGGCAGAATGCATTGAAACAGAACTGAAGAGTACTGATTTTCTCATCGTTTTCCTTTCTGAACAATCTGTGAATAGCGAAATGGTGCAGTGGGAAATCTCCCTTGCGGTAGATTTAGCACTTCGGCAAGGTGGAAAACCTGTTATTCTCCCAGTGCGTTTAGCATATCAAGAAGCCTTTCCCCATCCCCTCAGCATCTACTTGAACCACATCAATTGGGCATTTTGGGAGAATCCGCAGGATACGTCGCGTCTTATAGAAGAGTTAAGGCAAGCAATTAATGGTGGTTCCTTAAGTATAAACCAACAAGCTAAGACTAATTTACTCAAGATAAGTGAACCTGAGCAGTTACTCCCACCAACTCCATTTGCACAGCCAGTGGAGTTAGAAATGCCATCCGGGACGATGAAACCTGAATCGGCATTTTATGTGGAACGCAATGCAGACGCGATCGCCCTTGGCGGGCACTCCGTGCCATCGCACTAAGAACCATCGTACAGCTTGGTGTAACGATTCCCATCAAAGGACCCAGGCAAGTTGGGAAAAGTTCATTATTGATGCGGATAATTCAAGCTGCGAGAAATGCGGGTAAGCGAGTTGCTTATCTTGATTTTCAACAGTTGAACACAGCAGTACTCAACGATGAGGAACTGTTTTTCCGTCACTTCTGTTGTTGGATAAGCGATGTGCTGGAACTTGAAGACAAAGTGGAGGAGTATTTTCGTCTCAACTTAACAACGATTCAGCGTTGCGATCGCTACTTACAACGCCATATTTTAAAAGGGTTAGGTAGTCCATTGGTATTGGCAATGGATGAAGTGGATAGAGTTTTTGACACCAATTTCCGCAATGATTTCTTTGGGATGTTGCGTAGCTGGCATAATAGCCGTGCGATTTATCCTAGTTTAGACAAATTAGATTTAGTGCTGGTCACTTCTACAGAACCTTATCAGTTAATTGATGACCTGAACCAATCTCCGTTTAATGTTGGGCAAATCATTGAACTAGAAGATTTTACACCCGAACAGGTTGCGGAACTCAATCGTCGTCATAACTTCCCCTTCGACACCAACTCGCTTCAACAATTGCTTCGCTTGCTTGGTGGACATCCTTATTTGGTGCGGAAAGCGCTGTACTTAGTCGCCAGCCGACAAATCACTCCAACAGAGTTATTTACCAATGCTACTGCTGCTTCTGGACCTTTTGGAGACCATCTGCGGCGGCTGTTGTCACTGTTATATGATAAGCAAGAATTGATACAAGGATTGCTGCTTGTCATCAGCCAAAATATCTGTCCGGATATGCAAATATTCTGGCGGTTGCGGGGTGCTGGTTTGGTACGTTCATCTGGACAGTCTGCCTTGCCACGTTGTCAATTGTACGCCGAATATTTCCGGGAGAATCTGCATGGCTGATGCAAGCATTTACACTGTTGGTGGAACAGTGCAGACAAACCGGAGTGGGGTTTACATTCAAAGACGTGCAGATGAGGAACTGTTAGCACTGTGTCGAGAAGGAAAATTTGCTTATGTTCTCACACCGCGCCAGATGGGTAAATCTAGTTTAATGGTGCGGACTGCACGTCAACTGAGAACTGAAAAGATTCAGTCAGTGATGATTGACTTGACGGGGATAGGGACACAAGTCACAAATCCGGAACAGTGGTATCTAGGTTTACTCATTCAGATAGAAGCACAATTGATGCTCGATACCGATGTACACCAATGGTGGCTTGCACACGCGCATCTCGGTTTTACACAACGGTTGACAGAATTTTTTCAGCGGGTGTTGTTAGTTGAAATCACTACTCCAGTGGTAATTTTTATTGATGAAATAGATACCACTCTTAGTCTAGATTTTACAGACGATTTTTATGCAGCGATTCGCTATCTCTACGTCTCTCGTGCTTTTTTCTCAGAATTTTCGCGGCTTTCTTTTGTCTTATTTGGTGTCGCAACTCCCGGCGACTTGATACGTGACTCCAAGCGGACACCGTTTAATATTGGTCAGCGAGTTGACCTAACTGATTTTACCTTGACTGAAGCAAAACCGCTGGCAGAGGGATTGGGGTTGTCAACTCCTAAAGCACAGCAGGTGTTGCAGTGGGTGCTGAATTGGACAAAAGGTCATCCGTACTTATCGCAGCGTCTTTTTTATATTATTAGCCAGCAATCCCAGAAAAATTGGTCAAAAGCTGATATTGACCGCATAGTGAGTAGCACCTTTTTCGGTGCAATGAGTGAGCAGGATAATAACTTGCAGTTTGTGCGTGATATGCTGACCAAACGCGCACCAGACAAAGCTGCTGTTTTAACTATTTATCGCGAAATTCGGCGAGGAAAACGCGCTGTTGCTGATGAAGAACAGTCAATCATCAAATCTCACCTGAAATTATCGGGTGTAGTCAAAAGGAAGAATGGGGTGTTGAAAGTGCGAAATCCCATTTATCAACGAGTGTTTGATTTAAAGTGGGTCAATCAACATTTACCGTTGAATTTACGGGATTTTTGGGAGCGTTATAAGCCTGCACTTCCTTATATTATAGGATTATTGATATTTTCAGTTTCAATGGCAGGAATGGCGCTGTATGCTAACACACAACGTTTAGATGCCGAAGCACAACGTTTATATGCTCAAAAAGCCCTCAAAAACGCGGAAATTGTCACGCAAAGTCTCACTTCCGAAAAGCTGTTTGTCTCACATTTAAATTTTGAGGCTTTGCTAGAAGGTTTGAAGTTAGGCAAACGAGTCAAACTTCCAGACAAAGACATAGAACCAGGTAACCGCATGAAAGCAGTTGCTACTCTCCAGCAGGTTGTTTATGGAATAAGGGAACGGAACCGACTGGAAGGGCATAGCAGTTCTGTTAGGAGCGTGGCATTCAGTCCGGATGGTAAGACGATAGCTTCTGGCAGTGATGACAACACAGTACGGTTGTGGAATCTCAACGGAGAGCTACTCAAAACCCTCACTGGGCATGGCAGTTATGTCAGGAGTGTGGCATTTAGTCCGGATAGTAAGACGATAGCTTCTGGCAGTAATGACAACACGGTACGGTTGTGGAATCTCAACGGAGAGCTACTCAAAACCCTCACTGGGCATAGCAGTTATGTCTGGAGCGTCGCATTCAGTCCGGATGGCAAAACGATAGCTTCTGGCAGTAGGGACAACACGGTACGGTTGTGGAATCTCAACGGAGAGCTACTCAAAACCCTCACTGGGCATAGCAGTTTTGTCTTGAGCGTGGCATTCAGTCCGGATGGCAAAACGATAGCTTCTGGCAGTGGTGACAACACAGTACGGTTGTGGAATCTCAAGGGAGAGCTACTCCAAACCCTCAGTGGGCATAGCAATTATGTCTGGAGCGTCGCATTCAGTCCGGATGGTAAGACGATAGCTTCTGGCAGTGTTGACAACACGGTACGGTTGTGGAATCTCAAGGGGGAGCTACTCAAAACCCTTTTGGGGCATAGCAGTGATGTCTGGAGCGTGGCATTCAGTCCGGATGGTAAGACGATAGCTTCTGGCAGTGTTGACAACACAGTACTGTTGTGGAATCTTAACGGGCAGCTACTCAAAACCCTTACCCTTTTGGGGCATAGCAGTGATGTCTGGAGCGTCGCATTCAGTCCGGATGGTAAGACGATAGCTTCTGGCAGTGTTGACAACACAGTACGGTTGTGGAATCTTAACGGGCAGCTACTCAAAACCCTCAGTGGGCATGGCAGTTCTGTCAGGAGTGTGGCATTCAGTCCGGATGGTAAGACGATTGCTTCTGGCAATAATGACAACACGGTACGGTTGTGGAATCTCAACGGGCAGCTACTCAAAACCCTCAGTGGGCATGGCAGTTATGTCTGGAGTGTGGCATTCAGTCCGGATGGTAAGACGATAGCTTCTGGCAGTAATGACAACACGGTACGGTTGTGGAATCTCAACGGGCAGCTACTCAAAACCCTTTTGGGGCATAGCAGTTTTGTCTTGAGCGTGGCATTCAGTCCGGATGGTAAGACGATTGCTTCTGGCAGTGATGACAGCACGGTACTGTTGTGGAATCTCAAGGGGGAGCACCTCAAAACCCTCACTGGGCATAGCGGTTCTGTCATAAGTGTGGCATTTAGTCCGGATGGTAAGACGATAGCTTCTGGTAGTGATGACAACACAGTACGGTTGTGGAATCTCAACGGGCAGCTACTCAAAACCCTCAGTGGGCATAGCGGTCCTGTCTGGAGCGTCGCATTCAGTCCGGATGGTAAGACGATTGCTTCTGGCAGTGATGACAACACAGTACGGTTGTGGAATCTCAAGGGAGAGCTACTCCAAACCCTCAGTGGGCATAGCAATCATGTCAGCAGCGTCGCATTCAGTCCGGATGGTAAGACGATTGCTTCTGGCAGTAGGGACAACACGGTACGGTTGTGGAATCTCAAGGGGGAGCACCTCAAAACCCTCACTGGGCATAGCAGTTTTGTCTATAGCGTGGCATTTAGTCCGGATGGCAAGACGATCGCCTCTGGCAGTTCTGACAACACAGTCAAACTGTGGAATCTGGATTTGGATGACTTACTAACACGTGGTTGTGCTTGGATTTCTGACTATCTGAAAAACAACCCCAATGTTAACAAAGATGACCGCCAACTCTGCGATGATATTCCTAACGCCCCAAAATTTCCAACTGTGCAGCAGCGCGGCGTTTCCTCTCCTCTGGGCGACGGTCATATCTTGCGGTAATTGTAGGATTGGAATGACCCGCCAAACTCTGCACAGTTGCAATATCCACCCCAGCATTTAACAAATCCGAAACGAATGTAGGCCGCATATCATGGGGAGAAAAATAGACCTCTTGCCAAAAGGCAAAACTTGCCCTCATCCCCCAACCCCTTCTCCCAATTTTGGGAGAAGGGGAGCCAATCTCAAAGTTCCTCTCCCAAGCTTGGGAGAGGGATTTAGGAGCCACTGCGTTGCGGTGAATCCAGCGCTGCAGGAGGGTTTCCCTCCGTAGGCGACTGGTGAACCCGTTCGCGTAGCGTCTCCGTTAGGAGAAGGGAGGTTCCCTCCGTTGTAGCAAGTGGCGTGGTGAGGGTAAAGATTCATGCAAGAAGTTTAATGTTCTATTTCCCCATTATTAAAATCTGACATATTAAGCTTCACCACCTCAGCCCGTCGCAAACCAGCACCGCGCAGAATAGCGATAGCGCTAAAGCGCTTACTACAAACTAAGTCCAGTACAGAATCTTAGCATTTGGAAAGCGCCGTCCAATCTCACCCTCAAAAAAGCGCTTCATAGTCTTCATCGTGTCATTATCATAGACATACTTTGTGCCGCCAAACTTATTTCGCTTGACACTGCGTTTGTCTTCGTCCATGTCTAGTTTTGAATGGGGATACCACGTTTGCAACACCTCTTTTGAGCCAGGTGTAAAGCGGTGCGAGATGAGTTCAAAAGTGAGGTCACAATCAAAATCTAGTGCTTCGCTAATTTGGTCAAATAGACGACCATAATGCATCTCCCAATCATCTATATGCATAATAGGCGCAATGACCAAACCTACCGGATACCCGCCACCACCTCGTTCTGGTGGAAGTGCTAACCGTCGCAATGCCATCAGCCGTGATGGTACAGACGCTGTACCACCCTCAAAACGACCGGAAACAGGCGCAGCATTCACACTGATCCGGCAGCGTGTATGACCATTGTGTGGCAAATTGAGTAGCTCATCTACAGCATCAAACTTCGACACCCATCTTAGATGTGCGTCATCACGAGTGCCAAAGTAGCGGATACATTCAGCAAGGCTTCCTGTCAGATGCTCGATGCCTAACGGGTCAGTATAACAGCTAACCTCAAAACTTGTTGTGTTCCCTGGTTTCTCGTAAGCTGCCAAGTTCTCTAATATTTGCGGCAAGTTGGCAAACACGCGAATGACTGGCGGACCTTGCAAACTACCTGCTAAGTAGCAATATTGACAGTGCGCTGGACAGCCTTCCGCAAGATGAAATTGCCAGTCAGCTGATGGTGGGATGGGGCTGAGTTTAAAGGAACTGGGCGGAGCGGTGACAACTGCAAGCGTGCGTTTGGCAATATCATAAGTATCGCGTTCAGATTCTCCGCGCAAACCTGTCAGGCGATTTCGCGGTAACTCTTGTATAGGTAAGTTGAGAGACTGTACGCGTGCTAATATCTGCTGTCCCCACGGTTCAGCGATCGCAGCGGGTGTGAACAACACTTGCTCCGGCATCCATAATTTTGGTTGTCGCAAAGGTGTGTTTGGTGTCAGAACATTGTCTGCAATCATGTATCTTGCTAATTCTTCCTAAGAAATGTAGGTATCAAGGCTCAACAGCAGGGAGACACACTTGTGCCAACATGAAAACTACCACACTGATGTCATATAACTCTATTTTAAAGCTCTGAAAAACGGGCTGGTACTTATAAATAGAGCGGGTTATACCCAACTAAAAGTAGTAATTTTCTACTGAAATTATTGCTAACTCTAAGAGAATGTTTGTAAAGTATCCATTCATACTAGACCAGGCGACTGTAAGTCGCGGCTACACAGGCAAAACCCGCCTACGCGGGTTTAAAACCCTTAATTTTTGGTTAGTCCGCGCAGGCGGTGAGACCAGTCCTGCAGGCGGGTTTCCCGCCGTAGGGAACTGGCGAACCCGAAGGGACTTCGCTTGTGTAGTAGCGAATTATATTCGCCCAAAACTTTTAAAACATCCTCTAACTATTGGTACAGGCTCTCTTTTTCCTTTTTCAAAAGTTTTACTGTTACCCACTCCTTACACTCTCAAGTTTTGTCACGAGCAAAATTACGTGGGTATGTCAGTTTCCAGCTTTGTGGATCTTTTAATTGGTTGTACATACCTTGCACAATTAACCTGAAAGCGGTTCGAGTTCTAATGTAGTCTCTGATTAAATGCGTACCTGGCTCAGCAAAAATGCCATCAACTTCTTGTAACGTGCCAAATGGCTTTTCACAGTAGCTGCCAGCACCTTTTACTGTTAAGATAAAAAATGGGGTTTCCTTGTATTTATCTGGAACCATAAAAATTCCATAAACATGATGTTCACCACGCCACGGCTGAACAACAACCTTGGTAGCATACACATCGTATTTTCCAAATTTTGGTCTAAGAAGTACTTTTGTGTTGCAATCGGAACCATCCCCAGGAAACCATAAATAAAATATTGTCAAGCTAGTTAGGAACAGAAGCAATAAAAAAATATAGTTTTTCTTATACCACATAAATTTAAAGAATTCGTAATTCGTCATTACTAACTTAATAACGAATTACAAATTATGGCATAATGACTTGACTACAACAGCCCAACCATGTGTAGCAGACCGTGACCTGTAATCAGTTCGATAACCAATGCTATGAAACCAAGCATAGCAATACGACCATTCCAAACTTCTGCACTACTGGTCAAACCCCACTCCCAACGCTCTGGCGGGTAGATTTTGACCTTTTTTTTCATTTGGCTGACTTGCGAGAGCTTTAAACTGGGGGATTTCAAGGCATCAATCACCAAATCTGCCAACGCCTTAATAAATACCGGATGAGTATTAAGGGCGGGTACGCGGCGGAAGTTGTGAATTCCGGCTTGTTCTGCGACTTCCCGATACTCAATATCAATTTCTTGCAGTGTCTCAATATGTTCTGAGACAAAACTGATAGGCACAACGACCAAATCTTTGACGCCTTTTTCCGCTAGTTCTGGGATGGCATCCTCTGTGTAAGGTTGTAGCCATTCCACTGGACCCACGCGACTTTGGTAGGCTAAAATATGCGGATTCGGTCGATTAAGGGTTTGCATAATCAAATAGGTGCATTCCTCAATCTCTTGCTGATAGGGGTCGCCTGCTTCTTCAACGTAGCTTTTAGGAACCCCGTGAGCACTGAAGAAGACATGAACCTCATTGGGATTGGAACACTGGTCTAGTTCCTGGGCTATCAGATCCGCCATTGCTTGGAGGTAGCCTGGTTGTTTGTACCAGGAATCAATGACGGTGTAATCAATAACCTGAAGTTTTGGGTTTTCTTGCCAAAGTCTTTCTAAAAGCCGGAAGCTGGAACCACTGGTACTGATAGAAAACTGGGGATACAGCGGTAATATCACAAGACGTTCGATGTTGTCTTGGGTAATTTTGGCGATCGCCTCTTCGGTGTACGGATGCCAGTAACGCATACCGATGTAAATATTAGCGTCTTGCCCCAAGGCACGCAGCTGTTCTTTCAAGGCTTCTCCTTGAGCTTCGGTAATGCGTCGCAACGGCGAACCGCCCCCAATTTGCTTGTAGTTCTCTTGGGATTTACTGGTGCGCCTTGAGGCAATTAACCAAGCTAAGGGTTTTTGCAACCAACGAAAGGGTAGGCGAATAATTTCTGGATCGGAAAACAGGTTAAACAGAAAGGGTCCGACGTCCTCTAATTTGTCGGGACCTCCGAGATTGAGTAATAAGACGCCTACACGACCCATAGCAGTTACAATCCCCGCAATTTTTCAGGTTTTTTACTAATGTTAACAATATATCTTGAATAAATATCCAAAATTAACGACAAGCAAAGAGGCTGTGCCTACAATTTTAAGGCATTCTAGTTACCGCTTCCAATGGCTGTATGATGGCATATCTCGTCTGGCCGCTCCTTTGTGTAGGCGGTGAAGCGCGTTTGAGCCAATTGGCAATGCTTGGGTTAACAATTCATGCAGATACCAAAGTTCTGGATTTATCTTGCTGTAGTGGTCAAGCAACGCAATTTTTTATCAAATCTTCACAAAATGTAACAGGCCTAGATGCTTCGACCTTATCCTTATTCTTGAAACGGGCGCTGCAGAATGTTCCAGCCTTTATCCTAGGTGGAAGCTTTCTTTGGAAGATCTGCTTTTTGAGAACTTTAGCTGAACTTTCCAGACTTTATCTGTATTGATAGCCATTAGTTGCTTAGAGAGAATAAGAGCAATTGACCCTCGCAGAGTCCTTATGAGTGCATAAGTCAATTTCAGCGACATCTATCAAAGATGTAGTGGAGGACATTTAGATAAATTTGTCTAAACTCTAAAATTTTATTTCTTTTTGTCCAAAATCCAATCTAGTAAAGCAAAATTTTGACTCATGATTATCAACATATTTGATGTCGTCAATTCTTATCGAGATATCAGTCCTGACTTACTTGCAGCAACTTTAACACCAGACGAGCAACTATCATCGGACTTCCAAACTTTTGTAAGAGCAAATACAGGACGTTGTCATTTTAGTGATATGTATGTGTTTGGTGACAGCCTGTGTGATATCGGTAATGCCTTCGATACCACGCAATCATGCTTAGGAGAGGGGCGTCCACCTTCACCACCCTACTTTCAAGGACGCTTTTCCAATGGTCCAGTATGGATAGAATACCTCGCAACATTACTAGGATTAACTTCTAGAAGGAATACTAACTTTGCCATTGGTGGTGCAAATACAGGTAGCGATAATACCTTCATTCCTAATAATCCACTAGGTCTACCAGGATTGCAGCAGCAAATTAACAGTTTTATTGGAGACTTAAAGGCAGTCAATAGGCTTGCTGACTGTGAGGCAGTTTATATAATATGGGCGGGAGCTAATGATTACTTAGGCGCTGGCTTGACTCAACCTGCCATGCCCATTAAAAATCTATCAGATGCTGTCACATCGTTGGCTGCTGTTGGCGCTAGACATATCATGGTGCTTAACTTACCAGACTTAGGAGAACTACCTGCTACACGCAGGAATAGTCAACAGTCCGCCCTCCTCAATGCGTTAACTCGCGAGCATAACGTTGGTTTAGCCAAATCACTTAGCTCTCTAAGTCTAGGTTCTGATGTAAATATCATTCTTTTCGATGTTCATTCACTATTTAATCAAGTCCTCACCAATCCAACAAAATTCGGTTTTACGAATGTGACTGACTCTCAACTTGACCAGTTAGAACATCTTCAAAATTACACTGATAAGTTCTTATTCTGGGACGTTATACATCCCACGACAACTAGTCATATGATATTTGCAAAATTTGCCTTTTCGTTGCTTGCGCCCATAGTTCAAGCAAGGCTATCTAATGACCAGTATAATTTGTCAAATCTTTAATGGTAGAAGGAATAGAGATGGTGGCTATTTCATAAATGCATTACGTCTTGAATTTCCGTTTCATACAGCAAAATTGTTGTCTCCGGACCTACCCTACCGGATTCTGGTGGCGGTCCCATTTCCATCTGAACGGCATAAGCCCACATACCTGAATCTATTTGGCAATTCAAAATTTTTCCCATACCGCCAATAAAGGAAACAAGTTGATTTTTGCTAAATCTAGGTAGTTTTGTCTTCATTTCAAGCATCTTTGTACACCTGTCTTTTTTTGTTTTGATGAGTTATTCGCGACCCGAATGTTGCCGTTAGTTAACGTATCAATGCAGCAAAATGACAATATTAGAATATGGTGCATGACAGCAAGCGTAACGTACTAGAATTTAAAGAACTAGAAAGTTAGTTGTTGCTAACTTGCTTTAGATAATTAGGTAATTTAAAATAATTTCCTATTTTGAAATTGCAATAAGATTTTAGCGAAGACATAACGTTTCGACCTATGATTTGATTAATGGACATTTGAGGTTTTATGCAGAATTACAGTCAAGCAATAATTACTACAAAAATCTTAGTTGTATTTCGATAATATTTCCCCTTTACAGCCCTCATGCCTGCCAAGAGACTTAAACTGCACACATCCCAAAGGCTGATTTTGGATTGGGGTTGTATTGATAAACACAAATCAGTACAAATAAGTCATGTGTACTATTCCTAACGCCTTCTAAATACTTGTAGCGCCTATCATCTCTACTTCTTTAGGTTTAACAGCCAATAAGAGTGTAGCTTGGGGGGAACGCAGATGTACCACTTGCAGATGGGTATATTCAGGTTTCTTCAAGAAGACAGGATACTCTTTTCGCCGCCTGTGGTAAGTCTGAAGCGCCCACAAAATAATCGAATCTCGGCTAAAAGTTTTTTTCCAACTTTCGCGGTTACCATTGCAGACTTCCTGTTGCGTGACAACTCGATGAAACGTCCGCCATACCAACTGCTTCATCACAACCCACAGCGGATAATCTAACCAGACAACTGTGTCAGCCTTTCCCCAAACGATGTCGCGTACCAGGCTGTAATTGCCATCTACGACTCAGGTATTGCTTGCAAGTGCAACTGCCGTTGCTCAACTTCTGTAAGCATTAGCAATTGCGAAATTCGCTCCTCTGGGTTAGCAACAATACCTGACAGCAATGTCACAAAATGCCCTGCCATGCGAGCGATGGTCGAATCATCAAACAGGTCGCTGTTGTATTCCCATTCGGCTATTAATCCAGAAGAGGTATCCTCCATTGATAGAGTTAAATCGAACTTCGCTGTTCCCGTTTCTATAGGAAATGAACTTACATTTAACTCAGGCACATCCAAAGATGATATGGGAGCATTCTGGAGCGCAAACATGACTTGAAACAGTGGTGAGTGACTTAAGGAACGCGTCGGTTGCAATGCCTCTACCAATTCTTCCAAGGGCAAGTCTTGATGAGCGTATGCTTGCAGCACTACTTCCCGTGTCCGATGAAGCAACTGCTTAAAACTAGGGTTGCCAGACAAATCGGTACGCAGCACTAAAGTATTGACAAAAATGCCAATTAGCCCTTCTAGTTCCGGTCGATTGCGTCCAGCCATGGGCGTACCCACTACGATGTCCTCTTCGCCTGTATAGCGATAAAGCAAGGTAACAAATGCAGCAAAAAGGGTCATGAACAGGGTGACTCCCGCACGCCTGCTGAGGTTGGCGATCGCCTCACCTAGCTCCAGAGAAAGTGTAAATTGTTGATGCTTTCCCCGGTTTGTTTGTATGGCAGGTCTGGGTCTGTCGGTGGGAAGTTCTAGTAAGGTGGGAGCACCTTCAAGTTGTTGCTTCCAATAGGATAACTGCTCTGCAAGCCCTTCTTGTTGGAACCACTGCCGCTGCCAAACAGCAAAGTCGGCATACTGTATGGGTAATTCAGGTAAAACTGGGGGTGTGTTAGTCGAGAATGCAGTGTAGAGTGTTGCTAACTCTTGGACGAATACACCCGTTGACCAACCATCAAAAATAATGTGGTGTGCTGTTAGCAAAAAAACATATTCTGTTGAGCTAATCTGAAAGAGAAAAAATTTAGTATAGAAAGGGTTCTAGAAAACTACTAACACATTTCCCAAGATGTTGAAGATTATATCCTCCTTCTTGAATTAAAATAGTTCTGATATTTAATTCTCTTATTTGTCGAGCAATTTTAGAATAACTTTCTATATCCAGTAAAAAGCCCCCAATTGGATCTAGTTTATAAGTATCAAATCCTACAGTTACAAATAGAATATCAATTTTTTTATTCCTAATTTCAGTTAAAGCTTGTTCTAAAACTTCTAGGTAAACTCCCTCAACAGAACCAGAAGGTAAGCAAAAGTTCCGATTAAATCCTACCCCCCTATCAGCACCAACTTCATACTCAAACCCTGAAAAATAAGGATATTTATTATTAGGATGAGCATGTATAGAAATAGTCAACACATCTGAAGAATCATAAAAAATTTCTTGAGTTCCATTGCCATGATGAAAATCTATGTCTAGTATCGCAGGAAAAAATCCACAGTTTAAAGCATATTTAGCTGCTATAGATGCGTTTGCAAGATAACAGTATCCGCCTGCCATACTTTCAGTTGCATGATGTCCTGGTGGACGACAAATTGAATAACTATATTCTCCTGTTTCAATTGTATGTTTAGCTGCCGAATATGCTAGAGAAACAGAATTTTTAGCTACTTCCCAAATATTTGGCGTGAATGGAGTGAAAAGGTCAAAACAATACTTGCTTGCTAATATAGTTGGTTTTGAATGTTCCTGCTTTAACCACTTTGAAAATTTAAAAACCGAAGGGTAAATAATTGGAGCCTCACACACCTCTAAATTCTTGAGAAACTGTACATAATCTTGTTTATGAATTTCAAGTATCAAGTCTTCTGAAACTGTTGTGATTAAAGAAAATTCAATTTGATGACTTTTGCCCAAATCTTCTAAAATTACTTCAACTCTTTCAGAAACCTCTGGGCATTCTAGTTTTTGCCCATTAAAAAGTTCAAAATTTATTTCATGTTTCGTATGAATTTCATTTGTAAATATTTTCATGAGTTTTGGTCTCCGTAAAGTCTGGTAGCCGTGTAGCTGTAGCTGGGATTGGGAGTGGACTCATAAGCTAAGTTAAGCACAATACGAGAAATATTATCGTTAAGAAGCTCTGTTACTCGGTGAAGACATCGATCGGCACGAAGCAAATATGCATCTCCTGAAGCATGATGTTTGGTTTGAACAAGATTAGAACAACGAGCAAGCTCAACTAAAGGGTCAACATTGAGTTTTGGGTCAGCACCAAGACTATCTAAAAAGTTATTCCAATTAGGAATCAGCTCAAGCAAGCCTCCCTCAAGCTTACAAGGAGCCTCAAAAATAATTACTAGAGCATAGCTTGGATCGTCTAAATGCCAACCGTGAGTGGCGCCAGCGCAAAGCAGAAAGTTAGCTACCATAAATTCTTCTGGGTGAAGACAAGGATAAATTTCAGCGCCCACAATCATTTGAAGGAAATGACTCAGATTTTCATCTGAGTAAAGACTTCTTAGCATCGGAGATAGCTTTAAGATTTTTTGTCCCCCAAGAACATTGAGTACGCGCGGGGTTTCATAGCCTTCCATCACGAAGTTCTTTTTTATGGCGAATGGTTCGATGCGCTTAAGTTCTGCTTTAAGGTCAGTAAACGCCTCCAAAGAAAATAAACCTGGAAGCTTAACATAATTGTCAGTGATAAATTCATATCTAAGTTGTGTCAAAACATCATAATCTGTGTATTTTTTAGAGAGAAGATTTGCCCAAAGACAAGGTTGAGCGTCTGGTTGTTTAAGAGCTTGTTTCACGACTAGTTTATTCATTGTTTTAAAGCACAAACTTAGTAATAAGATTCTTTGGCATCAGCTTATCGGGCATTTAAGATAATTAACAAGGTAATAATCGGTTAGTTGCTCTGTACCTCAACCTCGGTATCCGGCTCATCCTTGTTTTGACTTTGATTTAGAAACAGTGCGGCTAAGACAAAAAACCCGCCAATTAGACCGCGTATTCCAAGATGCTCGCCAAGTAGCCAAAATGAGAAAATTGCCGAGAAGACTGGCTCTATTGTGTAGATTAAAGCAGCTTCGGATGCCGAAACCCAGCGCTGTGCTAAGGTTTGAAGCCAGATTACAGCAGCAGTCGCAAAGAGCGCTAGGTAAAGAATCGGTTTCCAGTGCTGGCTTATTGCCTCAAACTGCGTGAGGACTTGTGAGTTACTCCAGAGTGCGCCTAGCCCCCCAATAAACAGTAGTTGGATGCTGGTTAATGATAAAGTCGGGTGGCGTAACGTGACTTTCTCTAGGAACAGCGTATAGAGTGCATAAAGAACAGCACCACCAAACATCAACAGATCACCCATTCCTAGCTCTCCCCCTTCCCAAAACATGATGCCAATGCCAAGAGCAGCGACTCCTGCGGCTAAGAAAGTTTTCAACAGCACGCGCTGACCGCTCAACCATCCCAGTAGAGGTACGATGAGTGCGCTTAGACTGACAATGAATACTGCTCGGTTTGCTGGTATAGTCTTGAGTGCAATCGTTTCGGTAGTTAAGTAGAAGAAGAACAAAAGCCCTAAGACCATACCATCACGAAGCAAAAGTGCATTTAGATTGCGTAAGTGTATAATAAAAACTCCTGCCGCTAACAAAAAGCGTGTGGCGATCAATCCACTCGGATTCATGCTACTAACTATGTCTTTAGTCAAAGGGAAAGTCGTAGCCCCAATTAGATTAATAAAAATCAGCGATATTATTCCTTTAACACGCAAAAAGTTTTCAGTTTGCATAAATAGCAAGTAAGACGTTATGAATTGATTGAGAGAGATTTTTAGGCGCCATGTTTTCAGTTTTCACACAGACCAAGCCCGATTTGGAAGCGCTACGGAGAGCGAGTGAACAATGCAGCCAATACGTCGGTTTTAGCTTTACCTAATAAATTATTGGCTTAGTGGAAAGCAACGAGAATAGCTGTAACTAATAATGTCTGCTTGTTGCACGTAATCGGTAAGTGAAGTACCCATACTTAGCTTCGCTTGAAGTATGGGCTAAGCGCTAAGGCGCACGCTTCGCGAACGCGTCTCAACCGCCGTTGCTCTGTTGGGTACATCCATTGCTGAATGTTCGTCACTAAAGACGATCCAAGTCTTACACAGCGTCTCTGGTATTGCTACCTTTATCTCCCCGTGGAGAACCCGCGCAGCCGCCCGCCTCCCGCAGGCAGTGAATTGTTTTTTCGTACATTCCTGTATGGCTTATCTTTTACCGCAGAGCGTAATCGTGCGAACCAGTGACCGGAATCTTTCCCCCTTTCTCACGCTCTTAGACGAGGGTTCGCATACTACTGCTACTGTGACCGTTTGTTATGAGCCGTGTGGGTGGGTCAGCAACCAATTACAGTCTACCACTCGAATTAGACAGATTTCGGACAAAATCAAGAAATATTTGGCAATTATTCGGACATCCCACTTCCTCACTCACTCACAGTCAGTGTAGGTCGGGGATGCCCTCATCACCGCCCGCTCCCTATCCCCACCCTATGAGTACATTGAGGGTGGGGACTTCCGCGACCCGTTAACAGTATTTTGGTTAAACTCCAAAGATTGAGCAGATTGAGATGTCACTGTTTTCTCTGAGCTTGGCTTTGTCTGAACCGATGCTTGCACTTGGTTAAGGCGTGAATGTCGCGACCTGCTTCTTTATGCGATTAGGAAGGCATTGGACAAATACTGATTTTCTGGTATTATGAGAGATTTCTCCTAAGGTCGTAAATGGACTAAAAAGTTTCTCGAAAGAAACTTGAAACTTTGTTTTCCAAAATTTCTTCAAACAAACTTCTATTTTTTTATCACGATAAATAAGGTTGAGCAATACCTGTTTCTTGAAAATATCTTGAATAAATTCGTCTGAATAAATTGCTTAACTGTCTTAACTGTCTTAACTGTCCGCTAGAAATTGCTTAACTGTCTTAACTGTCTTAACTGTCCGCTAGAAATTGCTTAACTGTCTTAACTGTCTTAACTGTCTACTAGAATTTGTTTAACTGTCTTAACTATCTTTAATTTTTTTTAATTATTTGTTTTCATTTTTTACTGGAGTTTAGACTAAAAGTCGGGGAGCGCCAGTGTATTAGTTCAAATGTATTAAAAAGGTGGCACCAACGTAGAATTCGCTAATGATAATAAAAAACAGGGGTGGGGGAAGAGTTGCACCGTGCATCGCCTCTTCCCCCAACAGCACTATTATCATTCTTATGAAGACCAAGGCTCACGAAAGCTGGGATAAAGCGTCAATCCACCATCAATAAACAGGGTTTGTCCGGTAATATAACCAGCTTCATCTGAGCAAAGAAATGCCACAGATGCTGCCATTTCTTCTGAGGTTCCAGCACGACCCATAGGAATATTACTCTCAACTTCTGCCTTTGCCTCAGGGTCGTTAATCCATGATTTGTTGATTGGTGTAATAGTCGCTCCTGGTGCAATTGCATTCACACGAATGTTATTGGATGCGTATTCCAAAGCCAAGGAACGCGTCAGGTTTTCCATCCCTCCTTTGCTTACGGAATACCCAACATATTTCGGTTTGGGAATGATTTCGTGAACGCTGGAAATGTTAAGAATTACACCACCGCCGCTACGAGAAAGAAAATGTTTAAGCGTTTCACGGGCGCAGATATACGCACCTCTAAGATTTACGGCAACGACTCGGTCAAAGTCTTCAATTTTCATTTCATGAGCTGCCGCCTCAATTTGAATGCCAGCATTATTGATTAAAATATCAAGCCTGCCAAACTTTTCCACAACAGCAGCCACCATTTTGACGACATCTTCTTCTTGGGAGACATCAGCTTGGACCAGAAGACTTTCAACACCACAACCTCGAATTTCACCGCAGGCATTTTCTACCATTTCCTCAGTTTCTTTGGCATCTTCAGGGTTTTTGCGGTAGTTAATGGCAACATTTGCACCTTCTTGAGCAAATCGAACTGCAATTGCTTGCCCAATTCCTGAACTAGCACCCGTCACCAACACATTTTTGCCTTTCAAACCTTTCATCGCGATTGAACCTCCTGAATCAGTTAGATAATGGGCAATTGGTAGAAGTTAACTAATGAGGGGTAGTTATCATAGTTCCAAAACACATAGTCAAATATAGTCAGACATGTGTGAAATTGGATTTAAGCAACTCTACTTTCAGCATGAACACGCTTGAATAGTGGAGTTATACGCCTTGGATGTACTACCAGACATCCCCTATCCCTTAGAGTCTACAACCCTTGTACCAGAGGTGCCATGGCACGTCTCTACATTGTTTTTTGGAGAGGTCTATTGAAAACTTCATTGCACATTAGCAGGGGGATTCTCAGGAACAACCCAATAGTAGATGGTGTGCTGACGAGCCGAACCCTGTACCCGCTCTACACGCTCAGGTTTCCACTCGCCCATATCAAAATCGTGGGAAATAATCCGTGTACCGGGTTTGAGTTCCTGCAACAGCTTTGGTCGCAGTTGCAAATTGACACTAGGTAACAAATAGAGCGTTACCACCGTTGCTTGGCTCAAATCAGTTTGGAAAAGGTCTTGTTGTAAAAAAGTCACGCGGTCACTCACTCCCGCCTTTTGAGAGTTTTCTCGACTTCGCTGAACTAACTCGGGATTAATCTCTATACCAGTAGCACGACTCGCACCGTATTTCTGCACAGCAGTAATCGGAATCCGCCCATCACCGCTACCAAGGTCATAAAGCACATCGTTACTTGACACATTTGCCAGTTTCAGCATTCGGTCAACGACTTTTTCAGGTGTCGGAACGTAAGGTACATTAGCCTGACGTTCTTGAGGTTGTGCAGTGGTGGTTGGTACTTGGGCTTCTGCTTCTGCTTCAAAATTGCGTTGTTGAGTGCAACCTGTCAACATCAAGCTAGTAACACTCACACTTACAACTAATAATCCAAGCATTCGATGTAACTGCATATAAGCTCTTTAAATTTCGAGTTACTGAAATTTTGTTTATGATTGCCGATGATTAGCCAGAAATAACAGCGGTACACCAGCTAACACCACTGCTACTCCCGCGATCGCACCCACACCAGTATATGCAAGGCTGGAGTAAAGCAAATAACCGCTTATGAGGCAAAAGAGTATCGGTGTTAGGGGGTAGAAAGGTACGCGAAAGGGTCGCAATACATGGGGTTCGCGCACGCGTAACACGAGCAGCGACACGCCGCTGAGTAAGAAAAAGAACCAAAACACAGGGGCGGTGTAATCCACCATCGTTTCAAAACCTTTGCGCGTCAAAGTCCCAAATAGCACTAAAAAAAGCGTTATGCCACTTTGCACCAGCATTGCCTTTGTTGGTGTACTCGAGCGATTTCTCCAGTCTCCCATAAAAGAAAACAACGCAAAATCTTGCCCAAGTGCATAGTTGCTACGAGCACCTGTAAAAATCGTGGCGTTGATTCCACCCAAAGTAGCAACTGCAACCAGTAAGCTGATAAACACAGCACCAGGTTCACCAAAGGCGCGGCGCATCAAAGAAGCTGCGACAGCTTCTTGTTGTGCCATTCCTGATAGTCCTAATCCGGTGATATAAGCTATGTTGATCAACAAGTATATTGCTGTAATAATGCCAATACTCCACAGGAGCGAACGCACCATATTGCGTCTGGTGTTTTGTAACTCTGCGGAAATATAAGCCGCTTCATTCCAACCGCCGTAAGACAGCAATACAAAAACCATCGCCAAACCGAAATTTCCTTGGGATGTCGGTGCAGCAGACACTACAGGTGGTGGAGTGAAAACTAAACCAGCAATAATAACTAACACTAAGCCGAGTATTGTAGCAACTGTTAGCCATTTTTGGGTGGATTTACCTTGTTGGATACCGATGATATTGACAACGGTAAAAATAACGATGACACCAGCAGCGTAAATAGATGGGGAATAATCACCAAGTCGCCACAACTGTGAGATATAGTCCCCGAACATAAACGCCAAAAGAGCAATAGAACCAGTTTGAATCACCGTCATTCGCGCCCAAGCAAATAAAAACGCCCAATTTTTGCCAAAAGCACGCATGAGGTAATGATAATTACCACCAACATGGGGATATGCTGTCGCTAGTTCGGCGTAACACAAAGCGCCAATCAACGACATTGCACCACCCAATAACCAAACAAACAGCACCATCGTGGGACTTTCCACATTGGCGGCGACTAGGGATGGTGTCTCGAAAATACCAGCACCGATAACAACGCCAACGATAAGGGCGATCGCGTCTTTTAAGGAAAGCCTCCCTTGCGGCGCGACTTTGCTTGCAACCACAGTATTTGGTAAAGGATAATTTGTGCGTTTGCTCACATCGGTACCATCCCAGTTGGATAAAAATTTCCTGGCATATTGACTGAAAGTGTTGCAGGCGAAGGGATTAATAGCTTCCTACCAAGGTGGTAGACTTTAAGCGAGCGAATTCATTTCATACTGAAATTTAGAGTTTTCTAGTGGCGCTTATATAAGCCGAATAGAGGACCAAGAATTGCCCCGAAGACGAAGCCTCCTGCGTGCGCCCAGTAGGCAATCCCGCCACTTTCCATACCAACGTTGGTACGAGCCTGTAAGCTAGCGATACTATAGAAGGCTTGCTGGACAAACCAAAACCCAAGAAAGAAAAATGCGGGAAGTCTTACCGTAGTCAAGAAAAATCCCAAGGGAATTAAGGTCAGAACTTCGGCTTTTGGGAAACGGAGAATGTATGCACCTAAAACTCCTGCGATTGCGCCACTAGCACCCAAGGAAGGAATCGTAGAATTCTGTGAGAAGAACCACTGGGTCAATGCTGCCAAAACACCGCACGTTAGATAGAAAATGAGATATTTCACATGACCTAAGCGGTCTTCAATGTTGTTACCAAAAATCCACAGAAAAAGCATATTCCCTGCCAAGTGCAAAAAACCACCATGCAGAAATTGAGACGTAATTAAAGTCATCCATTCTGGTATCAGTGAATTTTCGCTTGCTATGGGACAGGTGGTTGAAAGTTGGCACGGTACTAGTGCTGCAATGCCGAAAAACTCTTGCAATTGTTCCGGTGTTAGACTCAGTTGATAAAGAAAAACAACGATATTAGCAATAACTATCCCGTATGTAACAAATGGGGTAATTGTTGTAGGGTTGTTATCTCGCAGGGGAACCACGGTTGTTTTTCCTCATAATGACCATTCTTTGAATCTTTACTGTGAATCTTTACTTTGAATCTTTAGAAGTTGTAGCCAACTCCCACTAACACCCCAACATCAGTTTCATCAATAAAACTGACATTCACTCCACCCGTTGCTGTAATCTGTGGGGATAAAGGAACATCTACACCACCAGAAATTAATGCACCAACAGTGCTATCTCTGCCCGTAGAAATTGCCACACCGCCGCCAATATAAGGCGCTATATTCAGTTGGGTGACTTCCAAATTTTCTTGGGGAAAATCTACAGTCAGTGGAATCAGAAAGACTGTGTTATCGCCAATGACAGCAGCCGGACGTGCAGACAAGTTTCTGGTTAGTCCAATTTTGCTAATGACAGTAAATGCACCTTCACTTAAAGTCGTATTGCCAGTCAAACCAATATTACCGCCAATACCAATATAACTAGGACCAGAGCGAGTGGTTCTCCCAGGAGAAACAACTTGAGCAACCTGTGTTGATTCAGTCTGAGGTGTAGTTGCTGTAGGTGTTCGTTCTATTTGAGATGTTGGTGCAGTTAGCAAAGCAGATGCAGAAGTCAAAGTCGTGCCAGGAGTTTCACTGCTGTTTTCTTGCTTTTGTACTACATTATCAGAATTATCAGAACTAATAGTAGTATTAGTAGTATTTTCTGCACGAACTGGCATCATACCAACCAAAGTCACAGATGTCAGAGCTAGTAAAGTAGAAGTGTGTCGCCAAAGAATATTGTTCATGTCTGTTTTTTCTTGTTCATTCTGTTGTCTCTAGTTTGGATAAGAAATGTGATTAGAAAGTGACCAAAAAAACAGGAACAAGAGTTTACAAGAAGAATAAATTTCACTGAAACTTTAAATATCTTATTTGATAATTTACAAAGTTAGAGTTAATGTACTAATCAATAAAAACATCTAGTTCTACCTAAAGTTGTAAAATAAGCCTTGCTACCGATAGATAAATAAAAACACCTAAAACATCAACCGCAGTGGTAATAAACGGAGCTGACATCAAGGCTGGATCTAGACCGAGACGACGAAACAAAAAAGGTAGGGCAGAACCTGACACCGAGGCTAAAACAGAAATTGCAAATAGGCTAATTCCCACGGAAAGAGCTACTCCCAAATTGCCTTGGAGAAAGTAAGCCCATACCGTCACCATTGTCCCTAACATTAACCCCAGAATTGCCCCAGCACTTGCCTCCCGTGCAATCACGCCTACCACCCTTTTGGAGCGAATTTCCTGAGTACTTAGTCCCCGAATGACGACTGTTGAAGACTGCGCTCCAACATTACCACCTGCATCAATTAACAATGGAATAAAAAAAGTTAAGGCAACTACTTGCTCTAAAACCGCCTCTTGATTTTGAATCACCACAGCGGTAGCCGTATTAGTAACCAGCAGCAGCAGCAGCCAAACAACACGTTTACGGGCAACAACAACTAGGTTTGTTTGGAAATAATTATCGCCACCAGACTGAACACCACCTAGAGTATAAATGTCTTCTGTTGCTTCTTGCTGTAAAACATCAATGACATCATCAACAGTCACAATACCAACTAAATGCTGCTCGGTATCTACCACAGGTAGGGCAACAAAGTCATAGTGCTGAATCACCCGTGCCACTTCTTCTTGGTCAGTGTCGGTGTGGACAAATACCACTTCCTGCGTCATGATTTCACTAACCGTTTGCTCTGGCTGTGCCATGACTAAATCCCGTAGGGAAAGAGTTCCTGTCAGACGGCGGTGACCATCAGTAACATACAAGTAGTAGATAATTTCCGTGGCGTTTGCTAAACTGCGAATTCGCTCGAAGGCTTGGGCAATAGTCATACTTTCCTTGAGCGAAATATATTTTGGGGTCATGAGTCGCCCAGCGGTACCCACTTTATAACCCAAAAGCAGGGCAGTGGCTTGCCGTTCCTCGGGGCTAAGTTGTTGAAGCAGCCGCCGCACAACTTTAGCAGGTAACTCGTCAAATAGTCTGGCACGGTCATCCGGCGACATCTGATCTACAATGTCGAGGACATCTTGATGCTTAAATTCTGTAATTAAGGACTGTTGTACACTGGGGTCGAGATATTCATAAACTTCAATCGCCTCCTGCTTGGAAAGTAAGCGGAAAGCGATCGCCTGCATAGCTTCTGGTAACCCCTCAATTGCTTGGGCAATATCCGCAGGTTGTACAGGTACAAGTAAGGCTTTTGCTCCCTGCAAGTTTTCTTGTTGCAGCAGTGCTTGTAGTTGCGATCGCACTAACTCCACAAGTTCTTGTCGGGAATTTGCTCCTCGTGAAGAAGAAAGTTGATTCTGGGTCAAGGTAGAGTCCCCCTTAATGCAGACTGACATAAAATTGGTAGACTCATATTTGATGTGCTACAGAAAAATCCCTAACCCCCGCTTATCCCCAGATAGCAGTCTAGGAATATGGGGGTAAGGAAGAATATCAACTGTGACATCAAAAAAGTGAATGAGTCATTCATTTCTCTGATTCACAGTTGCTCCAATCCGCGCTAGTTATCTTCAGTATCGACAATAAATGTGAAGAGAAAATGACAACGACTAAGAAAAAACCAACAATATTAAATAGTATTTCTGGCAAAAAAACCCAGGAATGTAGAAACAAATGTCAGAACAACTGAAGCTAACAACGCAGGTACGAAACCAGCAACTATAAAACCAGGAACGAGGAATCCTACTAGCCAAAGCATGAGCGCGTTAACGACAAATAGAAACAAACCTAGCGTCACAAGGGTAAGGGGAAGCGTCAAAATGAACAAAACAGGTCGAACAAATGCATTGACTAACCCTAAAATCAATGCTGCAATTGCGGCTGTGCCAAAACTATCAAACGCAAAGCCTGGTACAATATAGGCTGTCAGTAATAGTGATAGAGCAGCAACTAGCCAAGTTAGTAAGAAATTTACTATCAACATTCTTCAAATCTCGTCACTGGTTAGAGTTTGATACCAAGTTGCAATGAGAGCGATAGTAAATGAAGCTGATGGGAAGGGCTACCCTTACGGGTAGACATCCGTAGGGCGTCTACACACAAAAGCCCTATCGCCCCATCAGTTCCAACATGTATGGGTTTTCAACCCACAACACACAACACACAGTTAGAGGTCACAAGGCAAGGAGTGATAACCTTTTTCTCTAGCTATCTTTAGTATTGCTAAGAAATGTGAGCAGAAAATGACAGCGACAATTGCTGCGGCTACTTGAGTGGTAGAACAATTTGAAAAGTTGACCCTTCGCCAGCTGCACTTTTGACACTAATCTCACCACCGTGTGCTTGAACGATTTGTTGGGCGATCGCCAACCCCAAACCAAACCCGCCAGTTTTACGGGAACGCTTCTTATCGACTCGATAAAATCTCTCAAAAATATGCGGCAAATCAGTTTCAGGAATCCCAATCCCATTGTCTACGACTTGAATGACAGCGTGACGTGACTGGGTGAAAAGCCGTAACAACACTTTCCCGTCTGCGTTCGTATATTTGCAGCCGTTGCTAAGCAAATTAACCACTGCTTGACGCAGCAACTCTGGTTCGGCTTGCACTTTCACATTGTCAGGGGGCAATTCGCAAGTTAAAGTGATATGTTGTGCATCTTCTTGTGTTGCATAGTTGTCTACTAGCTGAATAAGCAAGTTGTTCAAATCAACTGCTTGCAACGATTGCGGAGGTAATCGTCCTTCATGACGCGCCAAAAACAGCAGATTATTGATAAGGAGACTCATTGACTTGCCGACATCAACGATTTTCTCGTAGCGCTGACGTTGTTGGGCGGGATTGCTAGATGTAGACAGTAAGCCGTATTGGGCATTGCTGATGACTGCTGCTAGAGGCGATCGCAATTCATGAGAAGCATCAGCTGTAAAGCGTTGTAGCTGTTCGTAAGTCTGACGAATCGGTTGCATTGCTAGTCCCCCCAAGAACCAACCAGCCAAACCTATTATCCCTAAGGTCACTGGCACTGTCACAAGCAAAACCAGCCGTAACTGAGCCAGATCATTTTGAGTGGATGTCAGCGGCATTGCAACTTCGAGATAACCGATTAACAGATTATCTTGGTAGACCGGCAGCGTTAACTGACGGAGCCAGATAACAGTGGGCATTGACTTCGAGGAGTGAAACTTGGTCTTGAGAGTATGAAATCCAGGGGTCATTATCAACTGCGCTCTTGGAGCCGTACCGAAAAATTGCACCAGTTGCCCTTTGGTATCGTACCAACGCGCATATACAAGTTCAGTACCCAGTGGTGGCAAATTACTCCCTAAAAGCGGCACATTTTCTAGGTCTAACTGTCCCTGACGCAGATCATACTTCGCGTTGACTGCCATCACTCTGGATTTTTGGTAGAGTAAGCGATCTAAATCCTCTAGCTCGTCTAAGACTTTCTGGTAGTAAAGTACTCCGGCAAAAACGACCAAAATACTCCCCATCGTTAGGGTAAACCATAAAGCTAGATTGCTACGACTACGATTAAACATAACTAGAGACCAGAAGCTAGTATCATGCAGAGGGAGAATTGTAATACTTGGTTTATTAGATTCTAATCCGCTTACTCATTGCCTATTCGCGCTTGTTGCCCTATGTCCTTGTCCCGTTGGTTGCTAAAATTACAGTCTTTCAAGCTAGAATTTTTGCTGCCTGTACCACTGCTTTTAATTGCTTTTGGACTTGGTGGTGAACCGTTGACAAACCTGCTATTGAGTCGTTACTACGGTACAGTAGACAAGCTCCAAGCTGATACACACACGCTAACAATGCAGCTTGTGGCCAATGTGCGAGTCATCAAAGCTGAAATTGAAAAGGAGCGTGACTTTACCATAGTTGAACTGAAGACTGCCAACTCTGTACTCAAAAAGTTAGAATTCAAGTTTCCAGCCACAGAATTAAGCTCTATTAAAGGCATGATTGCTGAAGAACTGGGAGTGTCTGCGGAAGTAGAAACTCTGCAACCTAATACACAAATGCAGGTGCAGCTTGCAGTCAAGGCGCTAGGAATCCTAGCTGAAATCGATAAGGAGCAGGGGTTTACCAAAGTTGAGGTCAACACCGCAGACTCTGTACTCAAAAAGTTAGAATTTGAGTTCCCAGTCACAGAATTAAGCTCTGTAAAAGCGATGATTGTTCAAGAACTAGGACTGTCTCCTGAAAATGCCACCATGTTAGTCAGCTATCGACTAAAAAGCTAGCGAGCATTCAAAATACTTTCCAAGAGCCCACTCTCCCACTCTCCTCAGGAGGTTTGAGGCTATAACCCATGCCGTAGACGGTTTTAATCCAATCTTCTGCACCAACTAACTGCAACCGATGCCGCAACTTACGTACCAGTACAGTTAAAGCATTGCTTTCGGGTTCCATACCCCACTCCCACAATGCTTCTTCTATTTGATTGCGAGTTAAAATCTGATTGGGGTGACGCATCAAATACTCTAGTAGTTGAGCCTCGCGCGGCGATAATTCCACACTAACCTCACCCCGTTCCACCTTTAACATAGTTAGGTGCAGTTGTAAATCCGCCATGCGGAGGGTTTCTCCCTGGAATTGAGGCGATCGCCGCGCCAAAGCACGTACCCGCGCTAAAAGTTCCACCAAATCCGCAGGTTTGACCAGATAATCATCAGCCCCAGCATCTAAACCTGTGACTTTATCTGGGGTAGTATCCTTAGCAGTAAGCATCAGTACAGGTGCGGTTTTACCTGCTTGGCGATACTGACGACACAAACTCAACCCGCTGATTGTCGGCAACATCCAATCCAAAATCAACAGGTCATACTCTTTTTGAGACATTAGCCATTGTGCCATTTCCCCGTCTTCAACACCATCGACAATGTAGCCAGCTTCCGACAGCAAACCCTGCAATGGCTCTAATTGTTCGATGTCGTCTTCTACAACTAAGATACGCATAAGCCGTTTTGGTGACCCGTGTTTGCTATAGAACCGCTTTGCTTATGATAGAAAAGCCTAAGACTTCCCACTTCTTCCAGCAGTTAGATTATCTTGAGGTAGTGAGCATGACGTACCAGCCGCTAGCACGTTTAACAATCCGAACCTTACTGGCTAGAAAAATTCCTACAACCCAAACAATATGATGAGCAGATAAATACCAGCCTAAGAGACCGTAAGCTAGCCAAAGCAACACAAGGGAGAACTAAGGAAATTTGCTGAAACCAACGTTCATAACAATTTTCTGTCCTTTTATCGGGTGATGCGGAGGATTTTGTCCTGCTGTGGCGGGCAATTTCCGCGCCCGTCGCAGTTACTGGTTGTGACATATAATTCGCCATCCGGTCCCATGATTGCCTCTCTCAGTCGCCCCTGTTTACCTTGCAAGTACACCTCATGCAACTGGACTTGTTGGGGTGACTTTGGATTGAAGGCGACACGGTGCAGGTGTTGGGAGCGGAGGGTAGCAATAATTAAGCTGCCTTTCCACTCAGAAATCGCATTTCCTGTATAAATTGCTGCGCCGCCTGGAGGTAAAGCTTGACGCCAGACGATGGACGGAGTAACAAGTCCTTCCCTTGATTCGCAACGGTAGATGGTGGGCCAGCCCAGGTTGTCGCCTGCTCTTGCTACACTAACTTTATCGTGACCGCTTCTGCCCAATTCACCACTGGGACCGTGGTCTGTTACCCATAGGATTGATGGATCAGCCCAATCAAACCCCTGAGTGTTGCGAATACCAGTAATATATACGGGATTTTTCGGGAACGGATTGTCTTGCGGCACTTGTCCGTCAGGCGTCACGCGCAGAATTTTACCTGCAAGGCTATTAACATCCTGGGAACTTTGGGGGTTTCTGGCATCGCCAGTCCCAATGTAGAGCATTCCATCAGGACCAAAGCGGATGCGGCCACCGTTATGATATTGCGCTACAGGAATATCGTCGAGAATTATTCTATCTGGGGAGGCACTGAGTCCATTCTGGGATAGTCGCCATCGTTCAACGCGATTGACCTGCGACCCATTTTTGTCAGTGGTGTAGTACACGTAGAAAAGTCGGTTTTGGGCAAAGTTTGGATGAGTCGCAATGCCAAGTAAACCATCTTCGCCACTATCTGTAACATCAATGGTGGCTACTGGCTTTTGGACAAGTTTACCACCCCGCACGAGGCGAACCCGTCCAGGTCGTTCAGTGACTAACATATCTTGATTTGGCAGAAAAGCAATTCCCCAAGGAACTTCAAGACCTGTTACCACTTCTTGGGCCCGCACCTTTACTCGTCCTTGTGAACCGAAGTTATCTTGCACTAAAGTACACGCTTGATTCTTGGTAGAAGTTTGTTGACTGGCTTGTTGAGTTGTTTCTGTTTGTTGATTGTTAGCGTTTGCGGATTCAGATGTTGGTAAGGTGCAAGAAGAAATTCCCAAGCATACCATGCCAACAAGTAATTTTGCTGCAAGTATTCTTGTCAGGTTCATGATAATTTTCTCCAAAAAATTGCTGCTTGCATGGTCTTTGAAATAGCTAAATAATTAATTTCCCTAGTTCTAGGATTTGTTGCGAATTTGCTAGGGATGCAGTTGACGGCTTGACTATGTAGTCACCATGAATACCATTAATTCTATAGATATTTTGTCTGTCGCTGAGTTTTATAACCTCTATCCACAGACCTGACTTGAAAAAAGGCAGAAGGGAAGACAGGTTTTTTCATCCGTTCTGGTGTACGGAAGTACATGATGGCTACTTGGAAATTAGGCGCTTTCACTTTTTGGTCACATTTATTGTCAACACTGGTGACACATTAAACCTCTTGCAAAAGCCAATTTTGTGAAAAAACCACAGATGGACACAGATAATTTATCTGCGTGCATCTGCGGTTATAAGTATCCATGAATCATACTTTTGCAAGAAGTCTATTAGACAATGGCAATAGCCTTGTAAGTTCGTCAGAATTTATTGAGAGGTAAAATGGTTTCCAATCAACTCCAGCACGCCGTTGGTATATTTCTTAGCCGTAGAAGTGTGCTACAGGCGCTCAACGAATTGAGCAGTAGTGGCTTTCCAATGAAGAAAGTTTCTATTATCACTAAAAAAACCAAAATCGATGAGCAATCTGATGATGTTGACATGAGTGAACCTGCTCTCACTTCATCTGAAGGTGCAGTTGCGGGTGCAATGGCTGGTGCTACGACAGGAGGTTCACTTGCCTTAGTTGGGGGTTTGGCTGCTTTGCTAATTCCTGGAATTGGTCTGGCGCTAGCAGCAGAATCTATTTTACTCATCCTTGTAGGCACTGGAGCGAGTGCAGCAGCTGGCGGTCTTGTTGGCGCACTACAGGGTTGGTTTGTTCCTGAAAAAATCGCCCAACTGTATAATGAGCGAGTCTTCCAAGGCGATTATTTGATGACGCTAGAAGGCACAAAGGAAGATATTCGTCATGCTGAACCTGTTTTAAACCGCTGTGGTATTCAGGAGTGGCGCGTTTTTGACATTCCTACAAATTGAAGCAATTGAGTATTAAATTGATAACGATGCTCTACCAGCTAAACAAGCTACTTACGTACCTAACTTCCTTTGTTTAAAGTAAAATAATAAATCAAAGAACATCAGGAGTTACCATGTACGTGCTAATTGGTGGAGCAGGTTTGGTAGGGCTATGTTTAGCACAGAAATTGGTAGAACTAGGACATACCATAGGTGTGATTGACATTGACCCTAACGCTTGTCGTTATGCCCGCGAACAAGTGGGAGCAATGGCTTTTGAAGGCAGTGCTGTCAGTACAGAAGTGTTGTTAGAAGCTGGGATTCGTAAAGCTGATGCCCTAGCAGCCGTTCTCCAGGATGATGCTTTAAACTTAGCAATGGTAACTCTCGCCAGACACTACGGTGTTCCCCATATTCTGTCTCGGATGCGCCACCCCGATTTTGTGGAACCGCTGCGTTTAGCTGGAGCTAATCATATTATCAGTACCGTCGATCTGGCAGTTTCAACAATGGTGAATTCTATTGAGTATCCGCAAGTAGAATCAATGATGCATTTTGAGCAGGGACAGATTGAGGTTTTAAAACTTTCCATCTCAAACAATTGCTATGTTGTCGGTCGTAGCGTTGCCGAAATTGCTCAGGATTCCCGGTTTCCTACTGGCTCTTTAATAATTGGCTATCAACCCCATCCCCACGAGGATTTGATGATTCCTAATGGCAGTACAGTACTCGAACCCGATTCAACTGTGTTGATTGTGACTAAACCAGGGTCGTTACATCAAGTCATTGATTTTATCGAAGGTTGTAAATGATTAATTTAAATGAAGCTATATCCGCTTTTTTATTCAGCGATCGCTGTTATTGTACTGACATCCTGCACATCGCCAGAGAAGCCACCGCCAAAAGCTGAGACTAATCAGGTCTCTCAATCTCAAAAGGTGGTAATTTTGGATGAAAATTTCAAGACAGTGACGGGTCAAACTATTTATGTCCCTGTCTACTCGCACATCTATCATGGGGATGGGAAAAGGATTTTCAATTTAGCGGCTACTCTCAGTATTCGTAATACTGATTTGACCAACCCTATCATCATTTCTTCTGTGCGCTACTATGACTCAAATGGGAAATTAATTAAACAGTATTTGGAACGCCCGGTTCAACTTGCTGCCCTAGCTTCTACGGATTTTGTTGTAGATAGAACTGACACTAGTGGAGGTTCAGGGGCTAACTTTATTGTGGAGTGGGTAGCTCAAACAAAAGTTTCTGAGCCTCTGGTTGAAGCAGTGATGATTGGTACTGACTTGCAACAAGGAATTTCCTGGCTCAGCCCTGGCAAAGTTATTAAAAGTCAAAATAATGACAAGCGCTCATCTTCTGTACAGGGTTCTTGAAAAGCGACTAATCATCATCTAGTCTCAGCAGTTGCTCGTCAATCTTTTGTATCCGCCCTCGGACAATTTCTTCTGAGAGGATTCGCTTACGCATTGCCTCATTAAGCGCTGCTTTCTCTGCTAGCAATAAACGACGACGAATAGCATCGAGTTTTGTGTGTTCGCCTCTGTTTTCGTCAAACTCATTCGGGCGGCGATTATAGAATTCCCGCAGCGTCCTTTCTGCTGCTGCCACTTGTACCTGATAAGCAGAACGCATCTCCTCATAGACAGATTTTGGCAACACCCCTGACTTCAACAGGCTGTCTAATTCATCTTGTGCTGCTTTACCTGCCATCAGCTGGGCTTGCAATTCTTCAACCTGCTGCTGAGCGTCTGAAAATTTAGATAATTTTAAGCGTTTTACCAGCCAGGGCAAGCTTAACCCCTGACCTACCAATGATACCAGCACACTACCGAAGACTAAAGCGATGAGACCCTCTCGCCCCGGCAGTGTGGTGGGTAAACTCAACGCCAAAGCCATTGAGAGCGAACCTTTGATGTTGCCTAAAAAGAGTAAATGTTGCCAGCGCAATGGAATTGGGCGGTCAAACCAACGAACCCCTGCTAGCAGCGGATAGACCGTAAGAACTCGCGCTGCTTGATACGCCAAAACTGCAAGTAGAATTCCAGGTAAAGCCCTCCAGAGCGTTACCAGGTCTATTTCTACACCAATCAGTAGAAAAATAAAGGTGTTGACAGTAAAACTGGCATATTCCCAGAAACTCAACAAGGTAATGCGACTAGAAGCAGAAGTATTGCGAGAAAGCCCAAAATTGCCGAAAATTAATCCAGCTATAACTACAGCCACAGCACCTGATACACCGAGAAATTGCCCAACCTGAAAAGTTCCTAATGCAACTGCGACAGTTAGTAAGAGACTGCTAAGGGGATCATCTAAACGGGCGAATACAGGTATGCTCAAGTAGCCCAAGACTAACCCCACGACGCAGCCTCCTAGAGCGATAAATAGGAGCTGTTGGATTCCCTGTAGTAACGTGAGCGAACCTGTCGAATAGACTTGCAAAATCAGGTTGAACGAAACTAGGGCAGCGGCATCATTGAATAAGGTTTCTCCTTCAACGATGGTGGAAAGCCGGGAGGGCACCCGTATCTCCTTAAAGACGGCAATCATTGAAACCGTATCAGTGTTTGCTAGAATGACTCCTACAAATAGAGCGGGTATCCAAGTCAGTCCCAGCCCAAATTTCAATAGGACGGCAATAATAGCACTAGAAAACACAGCCCCTGGACCAGCTAGGAGGGCAATTGGTTTAAACGTGCTTCGTAGGCGACTGATATCTGTATTGATACCAGCTTCAAATATTAAAATCGGTAGAAAAAGATTCAAAACAAGGGTTGGATCTAAACCAATGGGACGAGAGAACAGCTCAGTGATCGGCAAACCTGCCAACACTAAACCTGTAACGTAGGGAACACGAAGCCGCCGCGTTAGCAGAGCAACGCCGGTGGCTAGGAGCAGGAGAATAATTGAAACAGTGACTAAGGAAGCAACATCCACTTTGGTTTTGGAAAGTTATTTTGACTTCTGCGATAAACGTTGCCAAAAAGGTGTACAAGTGTCAAAAAAATTTTTGTCACACTTGATGGAGAGTGTTTGAGCCATTGTTATAATATATTGTTTTTGAAGAAAATATTGGATTGACGACCTGTCTAATTTTTACCCTGCAAAGTTCCCTAGTACTGTTGAAATCCCTACTGGAACCGACGCCGGATATCGGCGCTTTTTGGGCGATTGTTCCAAAGCTATAGGGTAGCGTCGCCTTCTGGAAAATCTTCCTGGAGAAAAGGAGACAATTCCTGATTCAGCCGACCTGCTTTAACAAATTCAGCGTAGGTGTCTGCCTCAATCGACAGCAGTTCTCTCCGCAGCTGTTCAGCCGTAAAGCTCCGCAAATTAGGATACTCATTTTGTAGTTGGTCAATCTCTTGTTGCAAACGGTTCAACTCCCCTTTGACCAGCGTTTCCTGGTAGCGGTAAAACTCTGGTTCAACACCCGGACGTTCCTCTACTTGATTGAGGTATTGCAGAACACGATTGAGCGCAGCCAAACGCGCGATCGCTTCCGAATATCTCTGACGCAGAGGTTGATCCCCCAAAAGATTGAGTTTCTCCAACAAAGGTTTAACACTCAATCCCTGCACTAACAAAGTAAACAACACCACCCCAAAAACTGTGGCGATGATTTCCTCGCGCCCAGGCAGGATAGCAGGTATACTCAATGCCAGAGCAATGGAAACTGAACCTCGTAATCCGCCCCACCACAGTACCGTTTGGTCCTGTAAGGGAATCGACGAGTTAACGAGGCGATTACTTAGGCTGCTTAGAGCGTAGATAGCGATCGCCCGTGTCAAAATCACCGCTCCCACGGTCACGGCAATAATTCCCAAGTTTTCTCCTAGAATGGCAAAGTGGATCTGATCGCCAATCAGCAGAAACACAATGGAGTTGACAAAAAACGCCAGAAACTCCCAAAACTCAGTCACAATAATTCGGGTGCGCGGGTTCATACCGATGCGAGAGCCAAAGTTACCTAGAATTAAGCCTGTGGTAACTACCCCAATCACTCCCGAACCCCCCAAATCCTCGGTAATAAGATAAGTGCCGTAGGCAGAAACCAGAGTTAATGATTGCTCTACCAATGGCAAATCGAACCGCTGAGTTAGATAGGAAATACCAAAACCAATGAAACCGCCGACAGCAATACCAATACCAACAACTGAAAACAATTGAACTAAAATCGACTGAATCCCCAAGTTAGCAGTACCTAAGGGAAGCGCCACCAAAAAACTGAAGGCAACTACCGCCATACCGTCGTTAAACAGGCTTTCACCTTCCATCAACGTTGTCAGACGGCTTCCCACACCTAGTTCTCGAAATAACGCTGTCACAGAAACCGGATCAGTAGCAGATAAACTTGCCCCAACTAGCATTGCCGTAGTTAACGACATTCCAGTAAGTTGATTTAACCCCAAGGCGATTCCTAAAATCGAAATCACTACCCCAAGCACCGCATACAAGCAGATGGGAACTAAATCTCGCTTCAAGCCCGGCCATTTCAAATTCCATGCCGCTTCAAATAAGAGTGGTGGTAAAAAAATTGACAGAATCAACTCCGGAGAAAGATTCACGAGGCGGACATCGACAAAAGCCAAACCTAAGCCGACAATTACCAACAACAAGGTATAGGGAATCTGGCGAAACCAGCTAAAAATCTGCGGCAGCGTTGCCACACTTAGAGATACTGAGAGTACCAAAAGAAATTGCTTCAGATTGTCTTCAATGATGGCGGAAGATTGCACCGACTCAAGCGCCATAACAATTCTAGGCTCCTTATTTGCCACATCAAACGGATTGTCCTCAATTATGCGGTACTGAGGATATGTAATTCACTTAGTACAGGATTGCACAATATGGTAACGTTATGGATTTATGAGAAGCTGTACTAAGGAAACTTTCTGCTAGAAACTCGCTTGAGTTCAAGTGCTGCATCGCTGTCACTTTTTAGTCACATTGATTTCCAAGACTGGAAACATCAAGAAACTTTTACAGGTTGACAAAGCGGTTCTATATTACCTTTTTAACTTATGAGTTAATCAGGTTCAACGCCAAAGGTTTCCTGTACACACAACTCCTCCACGGTATTCTCTATGTTGGACCTCTGGTACAAAAACGCTGTCTTGTACTGCATTGATGTCGAAACCTACATGGACGCCAATGGCGATGGTGTCGGTGACTTTGAGGGACTGACTCAGCGACTAGACTACATCGCTGGGTTGGGAATTACCTGCATTTGGCTCATGCCATTTTATCCTACTCCCAACAAAGACAACGGGTATGACGTGATGGATTACTACAACGTTGATCCCCGTTTAGGTACGCTTGGGGATTTCGTTGAATTTACACGTCAGGCGTATGAACGCGGTATCCGCATTATCGTTGACCTGGTAATCAACCACACTTCTGACCAGCACCCTTGGTTTCAAGCAGCTTGCAAGGATGAAAATTCAAAGTACCGGAATTATTATGTGTGGTCGAAACAGAAGCCTGAAGACATAGAGGAAGGAATCGTTTTCCCAGGTTTTCAGAAAAGTACATGGACTTACAACGAAGAAGCGGGAGCCTACTATGCTCACCGATTTTATGACCACCAAGCCGATCTAAATCTTACCAACCCGCAGGTGCGTCAGGAAATCCAGAAAGTCATGGGCTTTTGGCTTGCTCTAGGTGTATCTGGCTTCCGGGTCGATGCAGCTCAGTTTTTAATTGAAATACGGGAGAGTAAAACCCAACTTAATGTCGATAGTCTTTACCTTTACTTCAAGGAGATACGAAATTTCCTCTCGTGGCGACGTGGGGATGCGATTTTGCTAGCAGAGGTCAATGTCTCGGTAGATAAACTCTCACCATATTTTGGGGACGGAGACAAGATGCAAATGCTCTTCAATTTTTTTGTTAATCAGCACTTGTTTCTTGCTCTCGTCCAAGAAAAGGCTGCTCCACTGATTGAAGCATTGAAATCACTACCGAATATTCCTGAAATTGGTCAGTGGGCGAACTTCATCCGCAACCATGATGAACTGACCCTTGATAAACTTTCCGACGCCCAACAAGACGAGATTGCAGATGCATTTGCACCGGATAGAGAGCAGATGTGGATTTTCGACCGGGGTATCCGCCGTCGCTTCGCCCCGATGGTTGATGGTGACCCGCGTCGCCTGCGGCTTGCTTACAGCCTGATGTTGACCTTACCTGGTACCCCTGTGATCAATTATGGTGAGGAACTTGGAATGGGCGATGACTTGTCCCTAGAAGAACGCAAGCCAGCTCGCACGCCAATGCAGTGGTCAAGTCAGGCGAATGCAGGCTTCTCAACAGCACCTCCCGAACAACTGGTACTTCCCGTAGTTCAGCAAGGGAAATTCAGCTACAAGCACTTGAATGTTCTTGAGCAGCGTCGTGACCCCAAATCGCTCCTCAACTGGATGGAACGCGCAATCCGGATGCGTAAGGAATGCCCAGAGTTTGGCTGGGGGAAATACGAAATCATCAGTACAGACAATCCTTGCATTTTTGCACACCGTTGTGAGTGGCACAGTGGTGTTGTCATCGCCGTGCATAATTTAGCCAGTGAGGCTTGTACTGTAACACTTGAGCTAGAAGAAGGCGACGGGGAACGCCTGATAGATTTACTTGGAGACCAGCCCTACGAAGCTATAGACGGCACTTCGCACAATATCCAACTTGAGGGCTATGGCTATCGTTGGTTTCGTGTCGGCTGTCAGCATCTCTAGGCGACAAAATTGTTGTAAATTTTATTCCAAATCCAAGAAGAAAAGAAAGAGAGGGAATCTCACGAATCATATTATGTCCGATTAAATAACCTTACTAAATTTGTAGTGAGGAATGCGCGTCCTCTTGAGCGAAAACTAAGGACTGAAGTCCTTACTACATACAAGTTTTATTACGGGTAATTTGCCGGACTTGATATCATTTAGGATTGCTATATTAACAATCAACCTTTTCAAGGAGGTACTAACCCAAGATAGTAGCTTGGTAGCGCAAATTTTCAGCTTCCTCCACAACTTTTTCCATTCCGCCTTCGGCAATCTTTTTAACGTAATTAATTTTTACTTCCTCTAGCATATCCACCAGCCAAGATTGAATTTCTTGCAGGTTATGCGTCTTTTGTAACTCTTGTTCTAAGGAATATCTAAAGTTTGTTATGAGATTATCAGTTAGTTTGGCACTCACTGGGTCTTCTAGAGTTTTTATTAAGCTGCTATAAACTCTTTGAGACATATCTTTAGTTAAATTTTCTGTAATTTGGGTGGGTAATTGACTCAAGCCAGGTATATTTTGTATTTGTTGATATATTGGAGATTCGTTAAGAGTACTTTCAATAGTGTGACGCACTAAAGCTTCTAAATCCGGTTGGACTTGAGGTAAAACATCATAAACACTGATGTTGAATAAGCGAGTAGCTATAGCTTCTATTTCGTTAGCGTTATTTACCTGAACATAAGGACGGCGCGTTTCAGGATGAAATAACCAACGTGCTAAATCACCCCGACGAATCGCATCTTGCATTTGGTCAATTATTTGAATCCCTACCATTTCAGTGAGTTCCCCAGCAAAACTAACCGCAAAATCATGGTTCAATTGCGCTCGTAGTAGTTCAAGATTTAATAAATGAGCTTGGTAAAGACGAATAATGACTGGAATAACGCGCAACCATCGCCAGAAGGGAAGTAACAAAAATAAATCGTACCAACGCCGTAGCATAGCTTCTAGCCAGTTCAAGTTGGGATTGCGGCGACTGATATAAAAAGTACGCGACAGATATTCTAGGGCAAAAATAATGACAAACGGTAAATCAATCAGCCAGAAAAAATTGACAAAGTTACCGACTTTGTCAATACCTCTATAGTAATTAGTTTCAATGAGAGGTCGAATTTGAGAATCGAAAAAATTGATTTCTGATTGCCAACGCTGCTGCGACAGATAAGTTTGACTCCAAAAAGTGGCAAAGGCAGCCCTAGCAGATTGTTCATGAGTACGCAAGCGTATTTCATTTTTGATTTTTGCTAAGGTACCACTTTTATTTGCAACGTCAAAAGGATTATCCTCAATTATTTGACTGCTGAGAACACGCAATTCACTAAGCAAACTTGCTGCTTGGGGTGACTGCAATCCAGTTTGCAAAACCTCTTCTTGCAATTCGTTTACCTTGTGGAGATAGTTTTGTGTCTCTGGATGGGGTTCAATGCCCTTAACTGGGTCATAGATTCGAGTTAAAGGTGGCAAGGCTTGCAAGTAAAAATCACGCAAAGCCACATAGGTCAAGTCAAAAAAGACTAGACTCAAGTTCATGAGTGTCAGGATGGCAATGCATCGTTCAAACCAGCGGTTACGACGCAGAGGTGTTCTTAGGACTACTGTTGATGTCATGTGAAAAAGTTGAGTTATTATTAGGCTTCTTGCAAAAGTAGATTGATGAATGTTTAGAACCACAGATGCACCCAGATAAATCATCTGTGTTAATCTGTGTGCATCTGTGGTTTCATTTTCATAAATTTGACTTCTGATAATACCAATTCTCTATGAAGGTACATATTATTTTTACCCCTCCTAACCTCCCCGATGCGTTGGGGAGGTGCCGCAGGCGGTGGGGTTCTTTCTATGCATCTTCATATGGAAACGGTATAAGAGGTTTATTATTCAAAATCAAAAGATAGTAATTCTAAATGGCTCGGATTTGAGATTAGCTCTTTTGCTACTAAGTAACCACCAATAGTCCAGGTTTGATATATCCTTGCTTCTTTGCCAATCAATCGACCGTTCTTACCATCGTAGTATTCTGGCCATTTATCCTCCATTAAACGAGTTTCAGCAATCTCAATAGCTTTGTGAGCAAGCTCTAGACGATTTGTTTTTTGAGCCGCAGCTGCTAGTAGCCAGAGTAAAACTGGCCAATTACCACCATTATGATACGACCAAGGGATATTTTTTGGATCGCATCCTGTGACGATTCTCCACTCCATACCTTCGAGTGCTAGAAAACAAATTTTCATGGGCATATATCCCACCAAATCACTCCAGCGTTGCTCAATTAAATTCATAATGCTCTGAGATTCCTGCTCGCTTGCCAGAGAGGTGATAATTGCCATCATATTCCCGACAGTGAAAAAGCGAAAATCCATACGCCCTGGTCCGAGATTACCTGCTAGATAACCGCCAGTGTCTGGAAGCCATTCAGTCAACCAAGTAGGAATTGAATTAGCTTGACACTCCCCTGGCTGAACAAATTTCGCTGTCGCTCATTTGTTCGTAAAGCCAGGGGATTCTGTAATCAACGTCGCAACTTGCTCTACCAGGTTTGCACCAAGTAGCGTATAGGTTCCGACTCCTACAGCGTTACTTCGGGATTGCCCAACACTCACGCTTGTTTTCCAAGATTCAGAATATTTATCGCTGCATTCACATCTCTTTGCAACTCACAGCCACAGGCACATTTATGGGTACGAGTTGAAAGAGATTTTTTCACAATTGTTCCGCAATTACTACATTCTTGAGAAGTCATTCTAGGATTGACAGCTACAACTGTGGTTCCAAATTTAGCAGCAAAATATTCCAACCAATGACGAAATAGTGTCCAAGCCACATCATTAATGGACTTGGCAAGACAGTAGTTTCGTACCATGCCTTTGACATTCAAGTTTTCATAGGCGACTAAAGCGTTAGCCTTGCATACGTTACGCGCAATTCTCTTTGCGTGTTCATTCCGTTGCCTACTTACTCTTAAATGCTTCTTGGCATATCTCTGTCTAGCTATTCGTCGTTGATTTTTATTTTTCTCCTTTTTATATATTTGACGTTGAGCGTGCTTAATAGATTTTTCGGCTTTCCTCAGAAACCTTGGATTTTCTTCATGATGACCATTGGAATCAGAGTAGAAATATTCTAAACCGACATCAATTCCTAACTCACCATCACCTGTTCTTTCTTCAGGTTTAACCTCGATATCAACTGCAAATTGGCAGTAATATCCATCAGCTTTCCGAACCAATAGAACCCGTTTTATGGACTTAACAGGATAGGTGTGAATATCCCATTTTCCTAACAACTTAACTTCCCCAATACCTTTTTTATCGGTAAAAGTGATACGTCGCTTTGTAGGATGTAGTGACCATCCTGAAGTTTTGTATTCAACTGAACGATTATCTTTTTGAAATCTTGGCAAACCTTTTTTGCCTGGTTTTTTAGACTTGCAATTGTCGTAGAATCTGGCAATAGACAGCCATGCTCTTTCAGTTGCAGCCTGACAAGCCATTGAATTCAAATGTTTAACAAATCCAAACTCTTTACGCAGTGCTGTTGAATAGTTGTTCAAAGCAATCTTGTCTATTTTTTGTTCTTTCGGTGCATCCATCCAGTAACGAATAGCTTTATTTCTAATAAACTGAGTCGTCCTGACAGCTTCATTAATAGCTCGATACTGTTGTTGCTTACCTTTCACTTTGTACTCTAGTACTAGCACTGCGTTATCACCTCCTTATTGTTTATTGCTTATGTATAAAATACAATATTTTTAAACAAAAGAACAAGAGCTAATTGTAAAGATATGACAAATTTTGAACCCGATGAGTACAGGCATGAAGGTAATGCTGTATCTCTTCTTAACTATCACTTTGTATGGATACCAAAGCGTAGAAAGAAAGTGTTAGTAGGTGCTATTGCTGAAAGACTACAACAGATTATTTGCGAAGTATGTCACGAAAATAGGTGGAAAATTATAGCTATGGAAATTATGCCTGATCATGTACATTTATTTGTAAATGCAAAACCATGCGACGACCCTAGTAAAATCATCCGGTTGATTAAAGGTCGTGCATCATCATATTTAAGAAAAGAGTTCCCAGAATTGCTTAAGCTTCCTACTTTGTAGACGCCGAGTTATTTTGTTAGTACTGCTGGTAATATTTCTACTGAAGCGGTCAAAAATTATATTGCACAGCAACGAGAATAACGTCACAGTAGGCTTTAGCCTACGTCGTGGTTTTCATCCCCGGCTTAAAAGCACGGGGTTTTCAACCTACCCTTTATAACAAGATACGCCCCTATCCAAGATGCCCCTATGACCACAGGATTTTTTATCAACAAACTTCTCACTGGCGCGTACCTCCTAACTTTGCCGTTGTGATGAAACTTGCGCTCGCCTGTTGACTTCTGACCAGTTGACAACATTCCACCAATTCTCTAAATACTCAGCGCGGCGGTTCTGGTATCTAAGGTAATATGCGTGTTCCCACACGTCATTACCCATAATTGGATACAAACCTTCCATAATTGGGCTGTCTTGATTTGGTGTTGTTGTAATTTGCAGTTGTCCTTGGGGGTTACGTACTAACCAAACCCAACCACTACCGAAACGATCGCCTCCCGCTTCATCAAACTGTTTCTTAAATGCATCAAAACTACCAAAGGTCTGATTGATTTCTGTGGCGATCGCCCCCGTTGGTTGCCCACCTCCCTGAGGGCTCATAATTTGCCAGAAAATCGTGTGGTTAAGGTGCCCGCCACCGTTATTGCGTACCGTTGTCCGAATGTCTTCAGGTACGCTGTCTAGGTCGCGCAGCAAAGCTTCAACGCTTCTGTTCTGCAAGTCAGGATGCTCTTTCAAAGCCTCGTTGAGGTTGTTGACATATGCTGCATGATGCCTGTCATGATGCAGTTTCATGGTTTCTGCATCAATCGCTTTGCCTAGTGCGCCATAGTCATATGGCAATGGTGGTAGCTGTGCGGGGGAAGCACTCAAGCCCTTGTCAAGATAGGCTACGGGGGAAGAAGTAGCGGGGGTTTGTGTCACTACAGGTGTCGCTGTGGGAGTCTCTGCGGGAGATGGTGACTCTGCTACTGGTGTTGGTTGACAAGAAGCTAACAGGATAAACAGAGCGGTTCCCATTAGTAAATAGCTGATTCGTTGTCGCAAAAATTTTCTCATGAACTCTAACTTCTAAGGGAATATTGTCTACAAATCTTATGCTTTTTATCATTAGACATCTAGGAATGCTTCTCTATTCTTTGTTGATTAAGCAATTGGTGCCACAAGTCTCAAGAGGATGGAGTTAATAATTGCCAAAGCAATTGAACCAATTAGAGCGCTCCAAATCCCCCACCGTAAGCTAAATCCTGGTACTAAATACGCAGCTAAAGCAAAGATGATTGCATTCAAAATAAAGAAGAATAAACCCAAAGTAACGATAATAAAGGGAAAGGTAAAAAAGGTCAAAATGGGAAGCAGAATAGCATTCAAAATTCCGAAAACTGCAGCAGAAATCAATGCTTTGCCAAAACCGTCAATTTGCACTCCAATTGGCAATCTAGCAATAATCAAAAAACTGACAGCAGTGACTAGCCAAGTCCAAATCAGTCCAGCCATAATAAAAACTCCCTATTGGCAATAAGCTTTTGTGGGTACATTATTAAAGGTAATAAAGAGTCAAGAGCCAAGAGCTAACTTTAATCACTCTAGACTTTTGACTCTCAAGGAGTGACCAATTGTTTTCTATTTTGAGTATCGACGATAAATGTGAATAGAAAGTGACAGCAACGAGGACACGGAGAATATCTCAACCTCTGCGCGTCAGATACGTATCATGGTTTCCGCCGCGTTTTATGCTACTTACTTTCACCGATATATGACACTTATATGGCACTCAATAAATTACGCCGTTGGTATCGTCTATAAACAATAGCAAACCATCGGGTGCGATCGCCCGCAAGGGCTCGGCTCCCTTTGGGAGCATCGCCTATGGGGGGCACTTCGTGCCAATGCCCAAAGCGCGCGCACTCGCGTTCGTGCGCAGCGCACTCACTGCCCGAACGCGAGTGCGTGTCCGCAGGACTTACGCCGCAGGCGTGCCCACGGTGAGGGACATAGGGCGATCGCCCACTTCTAGATCAACTCTTTAAAATGAAAAATAAATCATGTACCTTGGGGCATAGAACAAATTAGATACTTATAAAAGTTAACAAAAAGTGAATGTCTTCATAAAAATATTTTTCATAATTAAAAGTAAACATCTTTTATAGAAGATTAGATTAAGAAACGCTTTACACAACCTACTATAGTTAAGAATGGCTGAGTGTAATTTTCAGACATCTACTTAAATTCGGAATTATCCGGGGTTTCGCGCCTAACTTCCTCTATTTGACCAACTTGAAAAATCAAAATGAAGGGCTGACCCATTTCTTTTTTTAAAAATTCTTCTAAAAGCATCACTTGTCTTGGTGTGACAGGTTCCCTAGTGCGAACATTCAAACGGACTTCCGGCGGATTGGTTAACCAATTCACATCACTATCTAGTAATATCACTCGTTGAAAGGTAATAGTTCGATTTAGTAGAGCTCTTTTTAGACTGGCTTCAAGCCGGGCTTGCCTAACCAGCTGGAAAAAGCTAACTCCTAAAGGAATGAGAAGTACCGCTGTAAATGCTAGTGTCCAACCTAGAGCTTTACGCGCACGGTGCAGTGGAGTACAACCGGTGAGCAAAAAAGTCAGCATACAAGAAAGGGTAATTCCCAGCAAATTTGTCAGATAAAGTAAGGTTGCACCAATACTGAGCGACCAATTTGCTTGTGATAAACCCAAACCCACAACACATATCGGTGGCATAAGAGCAACAGCAATGGCAGTACCAGCCAGAGAACCTGAAATTTTTGGCTTAACTTTAGCAAAACCACTAATTCCTCCAGCTGCCACTGCAATTCCTAAGTCTAGTAAATTAGGTTTAGAACGGCTAATAATTTCGCTGCCAAATTCTGGAAGCCCTACAAAATAACCAACTAACAAAGCTAAAGTGATTGCCAAGGCTGTTCCTACTACAATTGCACTTAAACCTTTGCGGAAGAGAACAACATCGCCTTCTAAAGCTCCAAATGCTAACCCTCGAATTGGTAACATCAAAGGAGCAACTATCATAGCACCGATAATGACAGCGGCACTATTAGAAAGTAATCCTAAGGTGGCAATGACACACGAGCCTAAAATCAACACGACATAATTTATATCTATAGTTGATTCTTCTAAGAGTCCGCTTCGTATTTCCTCTATTTCATGCGGCGCAACTCTTTTGTTTTTTAAATTATTGAAACGATGGCGAATATTATTGATGTTTCGCAAAATACTATCCCTCATTCACGAAAAAGCCTGTAGACGAAAATTGAGGAATTATGTTGCAACCCCTCTATCGATTCCCTCAAAACTCTTGTTGTTTTTTGGGTATTTATTCATATTTTGAAATTTTCTCCATCTAGCCAGAGTTATAACATTAAAATGATTGAATTTTCTTGACAAGAGCCAAAGCAGATCATGCCATAACAAACTGGATAAAAGTTATGCTGCGTTAGAAAAATTTGTGTATTGCTGCAATATATGACTGACCTTAGGCAGAAATTATTTTTAAAATTTTCTATTAATATAAGCACCATCTCCCTAGGAAAAAGGTGTAATGAATTTTCAGGAATCAGTATCAGCAGTATGGGTAAAACTTCAGAAAATGCTAGATAGTTTCATCATCATGCTGCCTAATATTGTATTGGCATTGCTCGTCTTTGCGTTATTTTGGTTCGCGGGTAGGATAGTTCGGTTTGCTGTCAGACGCCTAACTCGAAGGTATCGCCATGCACGTAATCTGGGGCTGATTCTCGGACGTTTGGCGCAGGGGGCTATCATCTTACTGGGTTTATTTATAGCTTTATCGATTGTCCTTCCAACATTCCAAGCAGGAGATTTAGTTCAACTCTTAGGTATCAGTGGTGTAGCAATTGGTTTTGCCTTCCGTGACATTTTGCAAAACTTTTTGGCTGGTATCCTAATTCTTTTAACTGAACCGTTCCAAATCGATGACCAAATTATCTTTAAAACCTTTGAGGGAACGGTAGAAAACATTCAGACACGTGCTACAACAATCAGAACATACGATGGTCGCCGCATCGTAATTCCCAATGCGGAACTATTTACAAATTCGGTCACTGTGAATACTGCCTTTGAGAACCGCCGCTTGGAGTATGATGTTGGCATTGGTTACGGCGACAATATTGAACGGGCAAAGGAGTTGATTCTCCAAGCAATGCATAGTGTAGATGTGGTCTTGAAAGACCCCGCTCCTGACGTGCTGGTGATGGAACTTGCTGAAAGTACAGTCAATATCCGTGCCCGGTGGTGGATTGCTCCCCCGCGACGGGCAGATAGTCTCGACTCACGGGATCAGGTTCTGACTGCTATCAAAAATAAGCTGACAGCCAACGGCATTGACTTGCCCTTCCCAACGACACAAATTTTGTTCCACGATCAGACAGAAGAAACAGATGGGAATCGCTCACGTCAGCGTGAAGGATGGCCCGCAGGATCGGGTGAAGTGCCAAAACCAGTAAGAATCAGTGATGCTCTTATGAAGCTTGCCGATATGCGAGCACAAAGAGACAATGGGAAAGCAGAAGGTAACGGTAATGCTCGCAAATTGGAATAAGAAGACTTGGTTTCCAAACTCCCGCGAGGTTTTTATGAGTCGCTTTCGTCGCTTTCGCATTATTATCATCATTTCTGCCATTGCTTTGATGGTTGTATTGACATGGTTTTCAACGAGTCAAATGTCAGTACAAGCGCAAGGGCGACCGACATCTGTGATTACACTGGATGGTCGTCGGCTATTTGAAGTCAGTGAATCTGGGCAATTTAGCGCTGAAAATCGCGCGGCTGATGCCAAATTGATTTTAAAGGCAGCAATCCGCTCGACTGAACCAGCAAAGGTGGAGATTGTAGAAAGTAATGAATTACCCGTGATTCAGGTAAATGGTCGTCACTTGCTAACGGTAACCCAACAAGACACTCCTCCTGGTAGAACAAAGCAGGAACAGGCTCAAATCTGGGTGCAACAAATCACTGAGGCTATTTCGCAAGGTCAACAAGAACGAAGGTTAAGTTATCTATGGAAAGCGATATTATTTGCAGTTTTATCCGTGTTGGGTGCAGTTGCTCTCCATCTAGTTTTGGGTCGGATTTGGCGCTCTTGGCTACGCAGACTCGTTCCTAGGGAAGCGAATGACCCTGATACGGGAGCGCAACCTAAGGGTATTGAATTATTTCTACAATTGACGCTCTCCTTAGTGCGTGCTGGATTATGGTTAGGAACGCTTATTTACATTACAGACTTATTTCCGTTAACGCGCGAGTGGAGTCAGGGCATTGCTAATATTCTTTGGATGAGTCTGACATCACCAGTCATTTCTCTAGGGGAAAAGTCTTATTCAGTCATCAATATCATTATCCTAATTGCCCTATTTTTTGGATTAGTGGCTGTTGCAGGAGCAGTTACGAATTTATTGCGATCGCGTATATTACGCATTACTAGTGTTAGCCGAGGTGTTCAAGAATCCATAGCCGTTATTATCAACTACAGTTTAATATTTATTGGTACAGTCGTTCTGTTGCAAGTTTGGGGCTTGGACATCAGTTCCCTGGCAATAGTAGCGAGTGTTTTGGGTGTGGCAATTGGGTTTGGCTTGCAGGGAATTGCCAAGGAATTGGTGAGCGGTTTAGTCATCACCTTTGAGCGCTCTATCGAAATCGGGGACTTTGTGCAAATTGGGGAATTTATGGGAACGGTGGAGCGATTAACTGCCCGCAGCACTCATATCCGTACTTTAGATGACATAACGGTGATTGTGCCAAATTCTCGTTTATTAGATAAGGAGGTGGTGAATTGGAGCCATCGTAGCCCTGTGTCTCGGCTAGTATTACCCGTGCGTGTAGCTTATGGTTCAAGTTTGAGTACCGTGCGTTCTGCCCTGCTAGAGGCGGCAAAAGATAATCCTGATGTTTTAAAAAAACCAGCACCTAAAGTTTGGTTTAAAGCCTTTGATGAAGATTCTTTAAATTTTCAGTTATTAGTTTGGATCTCACAACCTCGCAAGCAGTTTCAAATCAAGAGCGACCTCTACTTTCAAATTGAAGAAATTCTGCGGCATCGTCATGTTCAGATTCCCTTTCCGCAACGCTCCCTCCATTTGCAGTCAGGAAGTCTTCCTTTGGAACTTTCACCCACGTTAGAAAAGTCTTTGTCTCAACTTTCTGAAGTTTTGACCGCTTGGCTGAAAAATCAGTCGCAAAGTGATAACTTGAATGGTTCGACGAAATCATCAAAGGAACGACACTGAAAAAATCAGTTCTTATTGCCTCAGATATTCTTACCCTTCGGGTATCTCCTATGGCAAGAAATTAGGTTCGGTGACTCGTTCATCCTGAGCAGCGACGGGAATTGATGATGTCATCGCAATCGTAACGGGAGCAATCAGAAGAGAGAATAATAGGATTCCCTGCACAATGATGTGTGCTAATTTATCGAAGTGTATCTTGATTCTTTTCTCAGTTCTGCCCATCGCTGTTCTAATACTTTAGTGACTGTCTTCACCTCTTGCTGATTCAATTTGGGTGTATATCAAAAAGCCTCTGCTAAGTGGCAGCTTTACCTGTTCTATGCTTCAAGACGTATCTATCAGCCTCTCAACAGAGGCTATTAGTTTAGTAGGCTCTGCGGGTAAACGTGTAGTAAAGCCACAGACCAATCATGGCTCCAATAACCGAGACGATAATGCCCCCGATGCTCAATCCTGCTGAGGTCAAGGCTAACGTTCCTGTGGTCAGCAAGGTGTACACGCTTCCACCAATGAAGGCACCAACAATTCCTAGGATCAGTGTTCCCAGAATACTGCCCCCCTGATGCCCGGGATAAATCATTTTCGCGATCGCACCTGCAATCACACCTAAGATGATCCAAGCAAGAATATTCATAAGTTTCCTCCATTAACAACATCTTTTGTTAAGCGCACTGAAAATCCAATCAGTAATACTAATTCTCTGTAACAAGGCGCTTAATAATTACCCCCGCCTTTGGCGTCCCCCCTTACCAAGGGGGGACTACAGGGGGGTCGAATTAAGCTCAACTTCATAGACAATTGGTATAACTCTGCCTGTTTTCGTCATCAAGCGAAAATTAGACTTCCTCTTCAAGCAAAACTGAATAAGTGCGTCCTTTTACCTGTTTATAGAATATCAATTAGTCGAGACGATTTTACTCTATCTGAAGTAACAAAAACTCTTTAAAAAATATGAGTAAAAAAACCTCTCAAAAACTACAATTAAATGACGCTTAGACGTTATTTATAATAACTAAAAATTAGGTATAGTAGCAATTAAAAACGAGAATTTGATTATAGGTTCAAAGGAATAGCACTATGAAAACCAAAGTTTACAGGACTTTTACAGCGTTCAAGTTATCGCAATTGAAAAAGCTGATAACTGCTCGATATCTGGAAGATTGCCTGAACTTTCTCCAAGGCATCACTCAGATTAAGAAGAATTCAGTTGTCAGAATGCAGAACTCAGCTTGGGCATCGCATAAATAAATTTAGGGGATTTAAATAAGGACGCCTTAAAACTTCATTCCAAACAAATCAAAGAAATAGAGAATCGCAAACCCCGTAAAGAAAATCCCCGACACAATCATGAAGATAAACGAGAATAAGCCAGGTTGCATGGTTTTAGGAAGTTGCTGCCGATTGACGAAAAGAGTCAAAAATACAACAACAGGGTTGTGGATGACGGTGACTATACCGCCCCAGGAAAGAATTTCTACCGGGTCACGCACTATAAAAAAGACAATGAGCGGTAAAATTGTTACTGCCCAAATTGCATAAGCATTCGTGAGCCATTTTCTATTTGTAAGGTTTGAGAATATCCACTGCTGAAGATTGTTGCCGTTGTTATCATGCTCTGCTTGCAAGTTTTGGATTTGCGGCTCGAACAAAATCAGCGTGCAATCAGCAAATAGTCTCCCCCAGGGGAATAAGATCGGATTTCTTTGCGTTCCCTGAGTCTTGGCATAGTTAAAGTTTCCAAGGAATCATTTTTTGCTTATCTGCTCAAAGTTGGAGAGCACATCTCACCCTCTTTTTGGAAGAGGTCTATTAAGGTCGTAAATACAACTGTGTAATGTAGTAGGTATCGCCAGCTCGCCAAACTCCCACACCCGTTTGTGTGAAAACGGGACGCAGAATATTCTCCCGATATTCTGGACTTTTCAACCAACTCTCCACCGCTACATTTCCTGGTTGCGAAATATTCGTCGGACTTTTGAACAAATTCTCACCCACAACCCAAAAGGGGACTCTCCCAACACGTACTCGTTGATTAGCGGTACTGCCATCTGCCCCGGTGTGGCTGAAGAAGTTTTTTTCAGCCATCTGCCAACTGTAGTTCCGGGCAAGCTGCGCTAGTGTTTCATTGTCTTGCAAAGGTCTCAGACCGTTTTGTTGACGCACTTGGTTGACGCGTTGTCGGACTGCTGCCTCAATTTCGGCGCTTTCGGAGGTTTGGGCAGGAACTGGGGGCGTAGGAGGTTTGCGTAATGGTATCTCAATTCTGGGCTTGGGTGGCAAATATGAAATCACTCGGTCACACCCCGTTACCAGGAGTGCGAATGCAGCCCCAAAAGCCCAAATTATCCCTTGTAATTGGGGTTGACACTTGTGCCTCAAATCAAAAGCAGGTAAGTCAATCCTCTGTTCTCGAACCGCCCGTTGGATCTTCATCTATTTCTACGTTCCTCTATTTAATTGCTGGCGTAAGCAATAGTACTGAGGAGAGAGTTTTCCGCCTGCCGTGAGTCCAGTCGGGTATGTTGCACTACAATAGGCACGTCCGATGTAATCACGCTAGCAAAATCAGTATCATGAGGGATCGGTTCCGGTTCTGTCAGGTTGTTGAAACGGATATGCTTTGTACGTCGGGCAGGAACTGTCAGTCGGTAGGGACCAACAGGTTCCTTGTCACTGTAAAAAATCGTAATTTCCACATGGGCATCAGAGTCGCCAGCATTGAGAATGCATACAGTTTCATGACTGGTGAACTGAGGTTCTGGACCGTTGCTGTAGGCGGGGATGTATCCTTCAGCAATTGCCCAAGCTTTACATCCAATTGACTGATTCATTGAAAATCTCCTGGTAAATATCGCACTTTTCTTTCTGATGGTTTTCGCCGTTGCCTCCAAGGAATAACTCTGCTTGCCAAGATACTGAAAGTACTGCCAGTAACTTCAGCAGTTGTTTGCTCCCTAGTATCATGCAAACTGCGTAAGCCATGTAAATCTAGAAAGCTGAAACCTACCTTCGAGAAGAAAGGAAGCAAACAGAACAGGAGGGTATCAGTTGTTTGGTTAATCCAACCAAAGCCACTTGGACCAATGATCCAAACAATGGGATAGCAAATCCAAAACGTTGTAAAGTAGGTGCACAGCTTGTCATAAAGTTCTGATAGTTGCCGCCCTTGACTTCTCGTTTTAGCGCGTAAGGGTCCCCAAATTCCCCATAGAATAATCAAAAAGGGAACGACACCATTGATGTACCACAGATATCTTACCCAAGGCACTGTGGATAGGTCAGCAACTAAGCCACTGGCAATCACAATCACCTGTGTACCCATCAGGGAAGCGATTAATATCCAGTCTTTTTTGGCAAGATAATGCATTGCGGTCAAGGACAGTGCCAACAGTAACAACGGTGTGGTCACAATCCAGTCAATGTAGCGAGCGAAATGGGTAATCTGACCAGCGACTGCAATCTTTCCCTGCTCTAAATCACCTTGTGGTAATACCATCGACAAGTAAGCTAATCCTGACCAGATAGGTATTAAGGTAGCAATCAGATACTCGTATTTAGGAACACCACGAGGATTTCTACTGAGCGACATAAAGTGAGTAGCACCAAGCGCCATACCTGCAATGTAGAGCCAATGAAAAATCTCCTGCCAATCCATACTCACCTCTAACCGAGTAAATTTACGTAAGCAGATAGGTACTTTTTTTCAGATTAAACAGTTGACGTTTTGAAATAGAAAGGATTTCTATTTCGTTATTTCTAACGTTAAAAATAAATGTGATTAAAAAGTGACAGCGATGAGCAAGAGTCCAACTTGAGCAAACGCCAACCAATGAGAAGTCAACACAATAGGGGGAGAGGGAGGACAGGGAGATGGTGGGATAAGAGGAAAAACCTTCGTGTCTCCTTGTCCCGGAGTCCTCGTATCCTCTTTTGATATGCTGAAACCTCTGTTGAATAGAATTGCTGCGTTGCTGTCACTTTCTATTCACATTTGTTTCGCACATTGGATGTAGATGAAAAATTTATGATTGTTTAACAATCAGTTGAGGAGCTTTAGTTCTGATTTTACCCTGACAGTGCTAGTGTCTTACATTTAACAACACGGCACTGATAAATGACTTTGAAGCAAGAGGTAAATGATATGCATATTAATCGAATTTTGAGACAATATGTAACCGAGGAAAGGAATTCTCTTCTTTCCAGTCTAAGCGAGACAAACTTGGTTAGAACAAGCTTGAGAGCAGAAAATTTGGATGGGGAACAACTAAGTGTAGAACATTTCAATGGGGCAATACCCTTCGATCCAGCAGTGCTTTTGGCTCCTATTTTCTTTCTAGCAATGGCTGGACTCGTTATTTTTCATAAGCGAAAGCTCTCACGTCAAGTTCATACACATCAAGTTCATAGGCTAAATAGTTTACATAAACTTCCTTGTCAAAAATGTCGTTTTTTTTCAAACAACAATTATCTCAAATGTACGGTACACCCTTCCACTGTTCTAACAAAAGAAGCAATCAATTGCCGCGACTATCATCCCCTAAATAAAAAAAGTATTCGCTTTTCTAGGATTTACGGTAATAAGCAAAACTAATTTGTTTGCAAAAATTCGCTGGTCTAACGAGTAGATTTTTCATAAGGTTGTCCAGTGTTTTCCAGTTGTAATGAAGAGGAAGTTTGCACCAAACTAGTTTTGAAAGAAAGCTGGTTGCTGTCACTTTTTATTCACAATTGTTGCTCATACTCAAGACATCAGTATCCAGGAGCGATTGCGCAAAGCACAGACGCCGGCGTATCGCTCGCCTTACCAATCGGAGTCGAACACATGTGAAACTTGGTCAATGGGTTGGCTTACTAGCCTTGATCGCTTCTGTATATATCCTTTGGCAGATTAAACAACTGATTTTGCTTTTGTTTACGGCGGTAGTCTTAGCAACCGCTTTAAATCAATTGGTTCTACAATTACAAAAATTACGCATCAAGCGTTCTTGGGCTGTTTTGCTAAGTATCTTTATATTACTAGCATTTTTCATTGGCTTTTTCTGGCTGATAGTACCTCCTTTTACGGCTCAGTTTCGAGATCTTATAGCACTTCTACCTACAGGTATATCACGGATTCAAGATTGGATAAATTATCTAGAAAACCGCTTTGGAGGAGAGTACCTAGATTTACCCAACATTAATAACTTAGTTCAACAAATCCAACCTTTCGCAATGCAGTTATTTGAGAGGTCTGTTAACTTATTAACGACTTCTATTACCGCTTCTTTAGAATTTTTATTTGTGGTAATATTAACACTTATGCTGTTGGCAGACCCTCAGCCCTATCGCAAATCATTTATACGATTATTTCCCTCGTTTTACCGCAAACGAGTTGACGAAATTCTTTCGCGCTGTGCAACTGCTTTGGGAAGTTGGACAGTAGGGGCTTTGATTGAAATGGTTTTTATTGCTGCTTTAAGTGGAATTGGTTTGTGGATTTTGCAAGTGCCACTGGCATTAGCCCATGCTGTTTTGGCAGGCTTACTCAATTTTATTCCCAATATTGGACCGACTTTGAGTGTAGTATTTCCAATGGCGATCGCTCTGCTAGATCAACCTTGGAAAGCTGGAGTCGTTTTAATTCTGTATATCGTTATTCAGAATATTGAGAGTTATTGGTTAACTCCTACCATCATGGCAAAACAGGTAGCGTTATTACCCGCTGTCACCCTAACTGCACAAATATTTTTTGCCACTTTTTTTGGAGCCTTGGGGTTATTAATGGCGATACCATTGGCTGTGATTGCTAAAACTTGGTTAGAAGAAGTTTTATTTAAAGATGTTTTGGACAAATGGCATAATGCTTCTTTGTAAAAACTCTCTTAAATTGAATCATTCTTGACTATTGCTCTATTTTCAATTTATCACTTTCAAGAAAATAATTATCATACAATCAATAACAGTTATAAGCCTGGTGTATATTGAATCATCAAAGGTGTCAATTTTATCCAGAAAAATTATTCGTTATTGTACCGATTCTCGTTTGCTAGAAACTCTGTGAAATGAAATGACTAAATTGTTGTCACTTTCTAATCACATTTGTCTCTCAAACTAGATGTATATTATTTCACGATACTGTACAACCAGTATAGGAGCAGACTTGCTTACCTACCCTATAAGAGTGAGGACGCATACATAGGCGTGCCTCTACAAAAACTAAACTTATCCCGCGTTCTCAGCAGCCTTTGCCATATTGGAGGCAGTTTGCAGGAAAATAATAATTATAAACGTGGTGATTGAACTTTGGAGGTTATAGTGAGTTTTAGAAAAATTTTGGTTGCTGTTGACGCATCACCTCAAGCACAAGTGGTGTTTGAGCAAGCTTTAGAGTTAGCTAAAAAAGAGTCAGCTAGCTTAATGTTATTCCACGGCATTGAGATAGCAGCAAAACTCACGTACCTAACAGAATTAGAGGTGAAAACACAACAAGCCCAAGGATTACTACAGATATACCAACAAAAGGCGAAAGACCAAGGAATTTCGGCAGAAGCCAACTACCGGGCAGGGGAAGCAGGGAAATGTATTTGCAATTTAGCACAAAGTTGGAAGGCGGATTTAATTGTGATTGGTCGTAGAGGCTATAAAGGACTAACAGAAGTTTTATTGGGTAGCATCAGCAATCATGTCGTTCACCATGCTCCTTGTTCAGTTTTAGTTGTTCAAGGTGAGCCTTTGGCCAGCTAGATGTAGAGCCTATTCCTCTGTCAAGAAATACTTGAGAGCCACAGAGGAATAAGGCACTCGCTAATCAAATAGAAACGCTATTGACCTTATTTAGTTTCATTGTAGGGACTAACCTGCATTTCTGCTCTATATGACCGAGGACGTACACACAGCTGTACCCCAACCAAAATTCAAATTATCCCGCGTTGTTAACAACGCCTTAATTGTTAGTTTGCCCTGTCAGGGAATTTTATTGGAGCGAACAACATGACAGCATCACTTACAAATGAATTGTCAGAACATCAATGGCATAATCTGGCTGAGCAGGAAGTTGCTCGGCGTTTAGACACAAATTTAGACACAGGTTTAACCGCTGCTCTTGTGACAAAAAGACGGGAGCGTTTTGGTTCTAACGAACTCAAGAGTAAACCTGGAAAAAGTCCGTTGGTGCGGTTTTTCTTGCAATTTAACCAACCGCTGCTGTATATCTTGCTGATAGCAGGTGCAATCAAGGCGTTGCTAGGGCAGTGGGTGAATGCTTGGGTGATTTGGGGTGTCACTCTGATTAACGCTATTATTGGTTTTGTTCAAGAATCTAAAGCTGAAAGTGCGATCGCAGCCTTAGCTTCCTCAGTTCAAACAAACGCAACTATCCTCCGCGACGCTAAAAAGATGCAAGTTCCTTCCACCGAGTTAGTACCGGGGGATGTGGTGCTTCTCACGTCTGGAGACAAGGTACCAGCCGATTTGCGTCTTGTGCAAGTACGAAATCTGCAAGTCAATGAATCAGCCCTAACTGGGGAATCTATCGCCATTGAAAAAAACACGCGATCGCTTAACCCAGATGCACCATTAGCAGAACGCACCAACATGGCTTATGCTGGTAGCTTTGTGACGTTTGGCACTGGCAGGGGTATTGTTGTTGCTATTGGAGAGGGAACAGAAACTGGGCGCATATCCCAACTTATAGAGCAAGGAACCAGCCTGAAAACCCCATTAACCCGCAAATTCGACAAATTTAGCCGCACTTTGCTGTACATCATTTTGGGGATAGCGGCGCTTCTGTTTGCAGTCGGGCTAGGATATGGCTACTCTTGGGGAGAAATGTTTGAAGCTGCCGTCGCCTTTGCTGTCAGTGCCATTCCTGAAGGATTACCAGCTGTAGTTACAGTCACGTTGGCGATAGGTGTTTCCCGGATGGCACGCCGTCACGCAATTGTTCGCAAGTTACCAGCGGTGGAAACCCTCGGCGGTGCTACAGTTATCTGCTCTGATAAAACTGGCACCCTAACTGAAAACCAAATGACGGTACAAGCAATTTATGCAGGTGATAAATATTATACAGTTACTGGTGTGGGCTATGCTCCACAGGGAGAAATTTTGCTAGATGAAAAGCCAGTGAATTGGAATAATTCTCCTGCCCTTAAGGAATGTCTCAAAGCTGGATTGTTATGTAATGATTCGCACTTGGAAAAAAAAGATGAGCAATGGCTAGTTGTTGGCGATCCAACAGAGGGAGCGTTGATAACTGTTGCCAATAAAGTTTTACTAACCCGTAGCGGCTTAGAAGAGGAAATGCCCAGGCTGGATGTCATTCCATTTGAGTCTGAGTTTCAGTACATGGCAACTTTGCATGAAACTTTGTCATTAGCAAGTGACACTAGACACAAAACTATCTACGTTAAGGGTTCGGTAGAGGCTATTCTCAATCGTTGTCAGCTTCGGTTGGATGCTGAGGGAAACCTTAGCCCTGTGGAAGCAGAAACTGTGCATCAGGAAGTTGATGCAATGGCGAATCTTGGTTTACGGGTGCTAGCTTTTGCGAAGAAATCTGTGTCAGAGACTCAAGACACGCTGGATCATGCAGACATCGAACAGGATTTGATTTTCTTAGGGCTGCAAGGGATGATTGATCCGCCCCGAAAAGAAGCAATAAAAGCTGTGGAAGCCTGTCAAGAAGCTGGGATTCAGGTAAAAATGATTACGGGCGATCATGCTGTGACAGCAGCTGCCATTGCTTCTCAAATGGGCTTTAATCAAAATGGCGAAGTTCTTGCCTTCACAGGGCGTGAACTTGCTCAAATGGAGAAACAAGAACTTGCCACAGCAATAGAAGATGGGGTTGTGTTTGCCCGTGTCGCACCAGAACAGAAACTCCGTATCGTTGAAGCACTACAGTCTAAAGGCGAAGTCGTTGCTATGACGGGGGATGGTGTTAACGATGCACCCGCCCTCAGACAAGCGGATATTGGTATTGCAATGGGGGGTGCTGGAACTGAAGTGGCGAAAGAAGCCTCGGATATGATTTTGACAGATGATAACTTCGCCTCGATAGAAGCTGCGGTGGAGGAAGGGCGAACGGTTTATCGGAATTTACTTAAGGCGATCGCCTTCATTCTCCCAGTAAATGGTGGCGAATCGATGACGATTTTGATTAGTGTATTGCTTGCTAGAGACTTACCAATTTTGTCTTTACAAGTTCTGTGGCTAAATATGGTGAATTCTATCGCCATGACTGTACCATTAGCCTTTGAGCCGAAGTCTCTTGGGGTGATGCGACAACCTCCACGTAAACCCAATCAACCCTTGCTCTCCAAAAGTTTAGTACAGCGCATCTTGGCAATTTCTGCCTTTAACTGGATTTTAATTTTTGGTGTCTTTGAATGGATGCGACAAACTACAGGAAATATCGATTTAGCGCGCACAATGGCAATCCAGGCTTTAGTCGCAGGGAGAATTTTTTATCTTTTAAGTATTAGTCAATTAGGAAGTGCTGTTATCGATAAACTCCGTGGCATCAGACAGACGATTAGCGATGCCCCAGCGATTGTCATTGGAATTGTTTGCACTATAATTTTGCAAGTAATTTTCAGTCAGTGGAACTTAATGAATAACTTATTTTCCACTGCACCACTGAACTTGAATCAATGGTTGTTTTGTGTGCTTGTGGGCTTACCCATGATTGCAGTATCCGCCTTAGTCAATCGTTTCGATCCTCCCAACTGATCCAGTTGTCTACAAAACTCGCAAGCTTGCGAGTTGCCAGGTTTACTGGTCACTGTTTAACTAGTGTTTAAAATGCTCACCAAGTTACTTAACCACCATTATTGAGCATTTTGGTTACTGCTAGCAGCGCGAACAACATACTGATTGGCGGGTGAATTGTCAGCAAGTGGTTCTATTTTTCCCTGGGCAACTAATGTTTGATAAATTAAAGCTGCAATCTCCCCACGAGAAGCAGATTTCCTTGGATTAAGAACTTTTGAATTTGGATAGTTGACCACTATATTTGCTTTGGTTGCTGCTGCTACATCTCCAACCGCATATTGCGGAATCTTATTGGCATCTGCGTAAGTGTTGGTGATAATAAATGATGCAGGACGATTAAGATTCACAGCCTGTTTATCAGTTGTTGAAGGAGTCACAGCAGTAGGAGGTGCAGCCTGGGCTTTTGGTATTAATAAAGGCTGCATCAAACTAGTCATTGCAAGCGGCAAGAATATACGTCTTTTTGCGGCTTTTGGTTTGGGTTGTTGGGCGACAGTTCTCTGGGTGACTGTGGGTACAGTAACCGCTGGTGTACCAGTAGTTAGATCCAAACCTCTGCTCAAAGCAACTATTGCCTCAACCTTGGAAACGGGTTGATTGGGACGAAAGTAACCACCAGGATAACCCGCCATAAATCCTTGTTGATACGCTGACTCAATGGGACGAGTAGCCCAATAGCCAGCAGGAATGTCTTTATATACAGCACCACTTTCTACTTGGCGAATTGGCGGTTGGTCAAAAGCCTTGCGAATGATTGCTGCGAACTCATCCCGGTCTACTGGCTGTTCTGGTCGGAATGTACCATCAGGATATCCAGTCACAATATTTCTTGCAGCCAAACCCCGAATAAATGGCTGTGCCCAGTAGTTAGATTTCACATCACTAAAGGTAGTCACAGAAGGTTGAGCATAACTTTCCAACGCTCCAACTGCAAGCACTGTCAAATTTAAAGTTAGTAAAGATACACCTGCTGATGCTAACTGAAGCAACCGAGTCATTATCAATGCCTCCTATTTTTCTAATCATTCAATAGTGGTTAAAAAATAGTGGAAATCTCGTGGAGAAATTCCTATTATCTGCCAAAATCCTACTTGAGATTGAATGTAGCTATACCTAAAGGTATAGCTAACGTATCACTGAAGAAAACAAAAACTATCAATGCTTAATAAACGCTTTGAAATCCTGAAGCACTTCCGAATATGCCTATCAATTCTCGCTTTTAAATGAAATAATTTTATTTTTTTTATTTCAAACACAACACTTTATTAGTGACATCCATCTTCAGATAAAAATCTTCTATCTAAGCAAGAAAAATATCAAAAACTGGAAACTGGGTTAGAAGGGGAGGATTATAGCTGAGTCCTCCACGACTTTTCCACTATTTAGATTTAATCTAAATCTAAAACAAGTTTGGTCATACATTCAGCTGCAACTATTGACTGAATATATCTTGTGACTTAATTTCTCAATAGAGTTATTTAGGGAGTATCCCAAATGTGTAAATTTATTGTCATGCTGAATGGAGTGAAGCGGAATGAAGCATCTTTAAAATTAACGAGATACTGCGATTCTTCGCTCCACTTCGTTTCGCTCAGAATGACAATTATGTTTTTGCAAAATTGGGATGCTCCCGTTATTTATCTCTAAGAAAATTTCTTGACAGAATCAATCGATGTCAGTAACAGGGATGAAAAATGAAGGATAAAAAGTGAAAAACAAATACACTTTGCACACTTCATACTTCATACTTCACACTTCATACTTTTTTAGTCATATGTAAAAGATTACCCTACTTTTTCCAGGAGGATATTTTCATGTGTAGTTTATTTCGTTGGTCATCAGCAAACTCCGTATTGCTAGCCCTTGGAGTAGCAAGTGCTACAGTCACTCCTCTGATGATTTCCGAGACCGCTTCAGCTCAAGTTCCTGTTCCAACGACAACTCCAGGTCAAACTCCAAACACAACGACAGCCACTACCTTTTCTGATGTTGGCGCTGATTACTGGGCGCGTCCATTTATTCAAGCTTTAGCTGAAAGAAACGTAATTACTGGCTTTCCTGATGGCACTTTTAGACCGAATCAACCTGTTGATCGTGCTGAATTTGCCGCAATGATTCAAAAAGCTTTTAACCAAACCTCTGTTCGGCAGTTAGGCGCAGGTGGATTTAAAGATGTTCCTGGTGACTACTGGGCAGCTTCTGCAATCCAGGAAGCTTACGAAACCGGATTTATGGCAGGCTATCCTGGGAACTTGTTCCTACCCAATCAGCAAATTGGCAAGGTGCAGGCAATTGTTGCTTTAACAAATGGTTTAGGTTTGAATGCTGACCGTACTGCATCAAGTAATATCAGTACCTATTATACAGATGTGAATGCTATCCCGAACTACGCCATCAATGAAGTGGCAGCAGCAACACAAGCTAATATTGTTGTCAACTATCCAGATGTCAGACAACTTAACCCCTTAGCGCCTCTAACTCGTGCAGAAGCTGCGGCACATTTGTATCAAGCCTTAGTCCGGCAGCAACAACTGCCACCCCTTGCAAACAATGTTGCGGCTACTCAATATATTGTCGGTAGAAACACTGGCGGCACTCAAACTTCCAACGACATTGTTTCCCTTGCTGCCTCTAGTAATTCCTTTACAACTCTGACTTCTTTATTGAAGACAGCAGGTTTAGCAGATATTCTCCAACAACCAGGTTCCTATACAGTTTTTGCTCCCACAGACCAGGCGTTTGCTGCTTTGCCTCAAGAAACTCTACAGCAGTTGCAGCAACCAGAGAATAGAGAAACCTTGATTAGGATTTTGAGATATCATGTCATTCCTGGTCAACTCACTGCTAGTGAACTGGCGGCTGGAGAACTCAAAACTTTTGAAGGTAGACCTGTTGATATTCAAATCGCTGCTGCGACTAATCAAGTTGCAGTAAACAATGCACAAGTCATTCAGCCAAACATCCAAGCAAGTAACGGTGTTATCCATGCGATTAACCAAGTCCTCATACCACCTGACGTTAAGCTTAGTCAGCAACCGCAAAATGGTGGAGTGAATACCAATGGTGTTGATATTGGTAGAAGAACTCGTGGTGGCAGAAGCTATATCGGGGTTGGTGGCAACATTGGTTTGGGCGGTGATTCAGCTTTAAGCGAAGGGAACTTTGCGGTTTTCAGCAAACTTGGGCTAACACGCAGCATATCAGCGCGACCATCAGCAGTGATTGGGGACGATCCCGTTGTTCTGGTTCCTATAACCTTTGACTTTTCCCAACAGTCAGCAAATCCCCTTGGAGAACAAACGTTTACTATAGCTCCTTACGTAGGTGCTGGCGTAGCGATTGAAACTAGCGACGACGCTGATGTTGGTTTACTGCTAACTGGTGGTGTAGATGTGCCTTTAGGTTCTCGATTTACGGCAACAGGATCTGTCAATGCAGCTTTTCTAGACGAAACGGATGTTGGGCTGATGATAGGAGTTGGCTACAACTTTTAACGGGTCGCGGAAGTCCCCACCCTCAATGTACTCATAGGGTGGGGATAGGGAGCGGGCGGTGATGAGGGCATCCCCGAACTAGACTGACTGTGAGTGAGTGAGTGAGGAAGCGGGATGTCTGAATAATCGCCAAATATTTCTTGATTTTGTCCGGAATCTGTCTAATTCAAGTGGTATAGTGTAATTGGTTGCTACCCACCCACACGGCTCATAACAAACGGTCACAGTAGCAGTAGTATGCGAACCCTCGTCTAAGAGCGTGAGAAAGGGGGAAAGATTCCGGTCACTGGTTCGCACGATTACGCTCTGCGGTAAAAGATAAGCCATACAGGAATGTACGAAAAAAGAATTCACTGCCTGCGGGAGGCGGGCGGCTGCGCGGGTTCTCCACGGGGAGATAAAGCTAGCAATACCAGAGACGCTGTGTAAGACTTGGATCGTCTTTAGTGACGAACATTCAGCAATGGATGTACCCAACAGAGCAATGGCGGTTGAGACGCGTTCGCGAAGCGTGCGCCTTAGCGCTTAGCCCATACTTCAAGCGAAGCTAAGTATGGGTACTTCACCAAAATATTTCCTTGGGGGGAGAGCCATCGCCTCAAAATGCGAGATTGTTAGCGGCAGGAGGGTGTATGCGTCAGTTAATTATCCAGGTGCCACAAGGGCATGGCAAAGCAGTTCTCGACATCGCTAATTCTCACAATGGCGCAAACCTTGCACAACTTGCAGCCAAGGGTAGTGATGAAGCGATTGACGTGGTAATTGTTCATGTTTCTAATCGAGAGGTTGAGGGGTTTTTGGAGCAGTTACAAGACCTGCCTAAAGTACATATCACGCTTATACCAACTGGCGTGATGGCTTTGCAACCACCTGCGTCAGAAGCACCGCAGCAGGTAGTGAATGTGGAGGAACGCAGCCCTATTGAGATTTTTCTCTCTGGTTTGCAAAGTGTTGGTTCTTGGCGGGGCTTTCTTGCTTATGCAGCAGTCGCAGGCTTCGTGGTCTGGATTGGCTTGTATACCAATACAGCTTATCTGCTGGTGGCTGCAATGTTGATTGCACCGTTTGCAGGTCCGGCAATGAATACTGCAATTGCCACCGCACGCGGCGATCGCCAACTCCTCGGGCGCAGTCTTTTGCGTTACTTTACGGCTTTAGCAGTCACAATTGCAACTGCTTGGTTACTTAGTCTGATACTGCGACAAGAAATTCCAACTAGTTTAATGCTAGAAAGCAGCCAGGTTTCAACTGTGGCAGTGCTTTTACCGTTGGCAGCCGGAGCAGCAGGGGCGCTTAATTTGGTTCAATCAGAGCGAAGTAGTTTGGTATCCGGGGCAGCAACCGGAATGTTAGTTGCCGCTTCTCTGGCTCCACCTGCGGGAATTGTAGGTATGGCAAGTGCCCTCGGCAGGTGGGACATGGTAATATCTGGGCTGTTCCTGCTGTTGCTGCAACTATGCGGCATCAATTTTTCCGCTTCCCTCTTGTTCCGACTGTACGGGCTATCTACTCAAGGAACCCGTTATCAGCGTGGGAAAAAATCGGTATTTCGTTCAGCCTTGGTGATGACCGTAATAGCACTCGCAGGTCTTTTGACCTGGCAGTTTTCTAATTCTCCCAATCTAGAACGCTCCAGCCGCGCCCAACGTGCCAATGCTGAAGTCCAGAAGGCTGTGAAGCAAGTCGGTTTTGCACAATTAGTTGAGTCGAATGTTCGCTTCACACGAGCCAATATTGAAGGACAAAACACCTTGTTGAGTGTAGTTTATGTCCAGCGCCTACCGGAAGTTACTGAGTCTAGTGAGGAAATTCGCGATCGCCTGACCCAAGCAATTCAAACTCATTTATTGAAACAGGGCTTCAACGTAACACCCCTAGTAGATGTCAACGTGCTTGAAACCCCTGCTAACAAACCATAAATGCAATTTATGAGTAACCCGAACTTGAGCGAAAAACAAGACCTGGAACGAGAGCGCAGTGAAGTATTGCAACAGCTAGAAGATTGGTTAGAAACCCCAATGGTAGTATTGGGCTTTGCGTGGCTTTTGTTATTCATCATCGAGCTCATCTGGGGGCTAAATCCTCTGCTGCAAGCTGTTAACACTACCATCTGGATTATTTTTATTTTGGATTTTCTGCTTAAAGTAGCGGTTGCTCCCCGTAAACTTTCCTATATCAAAAGCAACTGGCTAACGGCTTTCTCTCTCATGTTGCCAGCTCTACGTACTTTTCGGATTCTGCTGCTGGTAAGGGCATTACGAACAGCACGGGCTGTTCGAGGACTACGGCTGCTGGGGGTCATGACTCGTACCAATAGAGGAATGCGGGCTTTGGGAGCGAGTGTTAACCGTCGGGGTTTTAGTTACGTGGTGGCGTTGACGGCGATTGTTACTCTAGTAGGAGCAGCGGGGATGTATGCATTTGAAAACGAGGTTGCTGATGGTAGCTTGAACAACTATGGCACCGCCTTATGGTGGACGGCAATGCTAATAACGACAATGGGTTCTGAGTATTGGCCCAAAACTCCTGAAGGTCGGGTGCTTTGCTTTCTTTTGGCGCTGTATGCGTTTGCGGTGTTTGGCTACGTCACTGCTACCCTTGCAACGTTCTTTATTGGTCGTGATGCAGATGATGACAAAGCCGAGTTAGCAGGAGCAAAATCGATTGAAGCGCTTCATGCTGAGATTGCGGCATTACGGGCTGAGATGCAGGTATTGTTGCGTCAAAATTCAGAGCATTGAGAATTCATAATTGCAATCATTTTACTACACCTAAATATGAGTAAACTGGCTTTTGCTCCCTATCGTTGCCATCAAGTGCAATCTCAATAAGCAAAAAAGTTATATATGTATAAATTTACCTGAATGAGTCTATTATTAATTGATTTTTTGCAAAAGAGCTATTTTTCTTTGATAACACTAATCAACAGTTAACAAAGGAATTGAACCTTACTACTTTTTACTAACGACTGATAAACGAGGAAGGTTAATGAACACAGAAATATCTGCAGCTTGGAACAAGGTTGAGAACATGATTAACGGTTTCATGGTTCTGCTACCGAATATTGTTTTGGCGTTAATTGTCTTTGCCTTCTTTTTCTTTGTTGCTGGGAAAATTAAAGGACTGGTCAAGCGGTTGACTCGGAAGCACCGCCAGGCTAGAAATTTGGGATTGGTATTGGGACGGTTAGCACAGGGTGTGACAATTTTGATTGGTTTGTTTATCGCCCTGTCAATTGTAATTCCCTCATTTAAAGCAGGCGATTTGGTACAATTGCTAGGAATTAGCGGTGTGGCAATTGGTTTTGCTTTTCGTGATATTCTGCAAAACTTCTTAGCTGGCATTTTAATCCTCCTCACTGAGCCATTCCAAATTGATGACCAAATTGTTTTTAAAGACTTTGAGGGAACGGTAGAAAATATCCAAACAAGAGCGACGACAATTAGAACGTATGATGGTCGTCGAATTGTGATTCCCAACTCTGAGTTGTTCACTAATTCTGTCACAGTAAACACCGCCTTTGAGAGCCGCCGTCTAGAATATGATGTTGGCATCGGCTACGGCGATGACATCGACCAAGCAAAGCAGTTGATGCTGCAAGCAATCCACAGCGTAGACAGTGTATTGCAAGACCCAGCTCCTGAGGCACTGGTGATGGAACTTGCCGAAAGTACCGTCAACATCCGCGCCCGATGGTGGATCAAACCGCCACGACGGGCGGATGCTCTTGACTCGCGGGACAAGGTCATTTCTGCAATTAAGAAAAAGCTAGTTGAAAATGGTATTGACTTGCCCTTCCCGACACAGCAAATTCTGTTTCATGATCAGACAGAGGAAACAGATGGCGATCGCTCTCGTCAACGAGAAGGCTGGCCGGCTGGTAAAGGCGAAGTTCCTAAACCGCGCAGTATTAGCGGTTCGCTCAGAAAGCTAGCCCAAATCCGGGCGCAACGGGATGGCAATGGCAAGATAGATTCTCAACCTCATAACGACCACTCATGAAAAACGTCAAGTTGGGCAAGCTCTGGGATGAACTCCACTCTAGCTATTGGTTTATACCAACATTGATGGCAGTAGCAGCGATCGCTCTGGCGTTCACAATGCTAACGCTTGACCGCACAGGCAAAGCCGAAATTAATTATTGGTGGAGCTACACTGGTGGAGCGGATGGAGCGCGATCGCTACTGGGAGCTGTTGCAGGTTCGATGGTGAGCGTTTGCGCTACAGCCTTTTCAATTACAATTGTAGCGCTTCAGCTTGCTGCTTCCAGTTTTGGTCCCCGGCTACTGCGTAATTTTATGCAGGATACTGGCAATCAAATTGTCCTTGGCACCTTCATTGGTACGTTTATCTACTGCTTGCTCGTACTTCGGACTATTCATGGAGAGGGAGATGGATACAGTCTGTTTGTACCGCAGCTTTCGGTTACAGGCGGCACTTTACTTGCAATTATCAGCATTGGTGTATTGATTTATTTTATCCATCATGCTTCAACCATCATTCAGGCATCGTACGTAATTCAGAACGTTAGTACAGATTTAGATAGCGTCATCGAGCGGCTTTTCCCACAAAAAATTGGACGTGGTAAACCAGAACAGGACGTTACGTCGTCCATTCCAGTTTCTTTTGAGGAAGAAGCTTGCCCAATTCGAGCTAGTGGCACAGGTTATTTGCAAGCAATTGATGACGAAGAACTAATAAATATTGCTTGCAAGTATAATCTGCTAGTGCGCTTAGCGACTCGACCGGGAAAATTTGTGGTTAAAGGCAGCGATTTAGTTATGGTTTTTCCTGAGCAACGAGTGAATGCAAAACTTGTCAAACAAATCAATGATGCCTTTATTCTGGGCAGAGAACGTAATGAGCAACAAGATATAGAGTTTCCAATTGATCAATTAGTAGAAATTGCCATGCGTGCCCTCTCTCCGGGGATAAATGACCCATTTACGGCAACTCGCTGTATTGACCGACTCAACGCTGGACTATGCCATTTAGTTCAAAGAGATTTTCCTTCGCCCTACCGCTACGATAAAAATAACAAACTGCGTGTCATTGCCCAAGGACCCACTTTTCCAGAATTGGTTGACCGTGCCTTTAACCAAATTCGGCGCTATGGAAAGTCGGATGCAGCAGTAGTTAATCATTTGTTAGATGCCATAGCTACTATTGCCACCTACACAAATAATAACAAATACTGTGCAGCCCTCCAACATCATGCTGAGATGATTTTGCAAGATAGCTGTGAGGCACTCTCACAAGAACAAGACCGCAAAGATTTACAAGAACGGTATTATACAATCATTAAAGCTTTAGACTGCAACAGTGCTATTAACAATTGGGATTAACCAGAAAAAGAGCGTTTACAATTAATAGTTTCGTGTTTGTAATATTTCTGAACTTATGAAAAGTATAAATTGGAAAGGATATCGAGTTATTGCGTGGATGGGGGAGGCTATACTAACATTTTTCGTAGTAGTTGCAGCATTTCAAGGTAATTGGCAAAATGCCTTGTCGCTGACATTTTTCTTAATTATATCTTTTGCGTTTGTCATCCGCGATGATAAGTTACCCGCCTTGTTTGATTTCCTGTTTGTCCTTGCGGCGTTGCTGAATGCTTTGGGTTGGGTGTGGGGTTTATTTTATACGCCAGGACCGTATGACGAAATTGTTCACGCCTTTACTAGTTTTGCAATTGCTCTAGCACTGAGTTTTTTAGTTTACGGCTCAATGCTGGATATCTTTCGCCATCATAAAATTTTGTATTTACTCACAATCGCCAGTTTTGGGATTGCTATTGGTGCTTTATGGGAAGTGACCGAATGGTCTGCTGGCAAAATTCTCTCTACTGAAGTGATTGGAAGTTTAGATGATACCATTATGGACTTGGTGATGGACAGCTTGGGAGCGGGATTAGCAGCCTTGACTAGCCTTTGGGCATTGCAAGAATGGACAGGTCGCAATCCAAGGCTTGGAAATCAACAAGCTAGGTCGTACAGTCGAGATTGACTGTTATATTTCTTTGAGAATTGTGTAGTTTATACTGTCAGAAAATTTTTCCTTTTTTTCGTATTTTACCCATTATCTTCCTAACCTCAAAAGAAGAAATAAGTATTGCACAATCAAAAAAAATTAGCTATTTAATTATTTCTAAATCATTTCAAATGTGCAACACTCAATTGGTTAAAGAGTATGTTGAGGTTAAGTTGTTGAATCACAGTTAAGTTACTTAACTGCTTCTAGGAAAGAAGATATCTTCAAAAAGTGGAAAACTGGTGGAGTGTTGAGCAATGTTGCCAAATATTTACAGCAGTTTTCAATAGAGTAGACCATAAATTTAGCTTAAACGGCTAGAAGCCCCACATCCTACCCGCAGGGAGGTGTGGGATGAATAGCCGGACAAAAACGAGGTGTACCCCCGACCTATGTTGACCGTCGGTTAACGCGGGAGAGGGGTACCCTCGTTTTTGTCAATCTCCGGAATTTTTAACGAGTCAATCATCTCATCAATTACTTGAGTCATTGTCTTTTCTGTTAAAGCTGCATATAAGCGAAGTTTATTTAATCTTCTTTCAGATGTCCTAACTCTGATATATTTATCCTTCATATTGTTTCCTCGTTGCTTCCTCGTAATGTTATCATAGCTATAACAAGGCGGGGGTCTGACACGAAATTTTTTGCCATGCCGAGGGACTAAGCGACAAAAAATTGGCAGCCTTTGTTTGATTGATCTGTCTTCCAAGTCGGGTACTCGTTGTAATAAGGCTGCCAATTTTTCTAGCAGGATGCGACACCTTGTAATGTTTATCTGTGTTCCAAGACGGCTACTCGGAGTAATAGGGCTGGCAAAAAATTAGGGGACAATGCGTCGGAGGTGATTAAAGTGTTGAAGGCAGTTAAGGTCAGACTATACCCAACAAGTGAACAAGAAATAGCTCTAGCCAAGTCTTTTGGTTGTGCAAGGTGGTATTGGAATTATGCCCTTAATGCTTGTATCCAACACTATTCAGAAACAGGAAAGTCGTTAAAGTTAAGCGTTTACAAGGCTTACCTCCCACAATTAAAGGTCGAGTACCCTTGGTTGAAAGAGGATTGTTATTCTGCTGTTTTACAATGTGTAGCAATCAATTTAAACAAGGCTTATGCTAACTTTTTTGAGGGTCGTGCTAAGTTCCCTAGGTTCAAGTCAAAGCATCACAAGCAATCAATCCAATATCCTCAGAACGTTAAGATTGTGGGTGATTGCTTGGAGGTTCCTAAGATTGGTGTTGTTAAAGCAGTTTTTCATAGACTAATTGAAGGAAAAATCAAGACAGTTACTATCAGTAAAACACCTACAGATAAATACTTTGCGTCTCTACTTTGTGAAGTTGATGGTGAAGCGGGTCTTGTATCTGGTGACAAAATACTGGGCATTGATTTGGGATTGAAAGACTTTGCTATTATTCATGATGGCAATGAAGTTACCAAACATTCAAACCCAAAACACTTAAAGCGCCATGAAAAGAATCTAGCACGGAAGCAGAAAAAATTTGCTCGTAAGGTTAAAGGAAGCAATTCAAGAAACAAATACAGAAAACTCGTAGCGAAGGTTCACGAACGAGTATCAAATTCCCGTCAGGACTTCCTACATAAACTCAGTAGGAAACTGGTTGATCACAGCCAAATCATTGTTGTGGAGAATCTCCACGTCAAGGGAATGGTACGGAACCGCAAGCTATCAAAGTCGATATCCGACGTGGGCTGGGGAATGTTCGTTAATTTCCTGGACTACAAGTTAAAAGCCAAGGATGGTCAACTTGTAGAAATAGGAAGATTTTTCCCTAGCTCCAAAACCTGTTCATGCTGCGGTCACATTGTTGATGAGTTAACGCTTGATATTCGTGAATGGGACTGTCCATCGTGCTTTACGAGTCATGATCGCGATGGTAATGCAGCATTGAACATCAGGAAAGAAGGATTAAGGATATTGCAAAACAATGGTGAGACAGCGCTGCAGGAGGGTTTCCCTCCGCAGGCGACTGCGAACCCGAAGGGCGGAGGGAATCCCGTTATTGCTGATGGAGGCTGTGTAAGACCACCTACCCGTAAGGGCAAGGGGCAACGGTCAATGAAGTCAGAAGCCCACACCGTACCCGATAGGGTCGGTGTTGGGTAGTTCACTAAGCTAAAGGAGCAACAAAAATACTCATCTGGCGTGGCTGTTGGGCAAAGTAAGACCGCATATCATGGGGTAAATCAAGCAGGCGGTCTTGTCTGGCGTACCTTTTGCTTTAAGCGGTTAAAAATGCGGTTGATTAGTTTTGAATCCACAATGGGTTTGCTGATGCAATCGTCAGCACCCGCTGCAAATATCTGCTCAACAGTCTGTGCTTGTGTATGAACAGTCAAAAACAGCACTGGCAGCCCACTCCAATGCGGGTCGTTACGTACCACCTGACACAGTTCAATCCCATTGATATAAGGCATTTCTACATCTAAAAGCAGCAAATCTGGAGAAAATTCTGTCAGGACGTCCCAAAAACGTCGCGGATCACACAGAGTTGTCAGCTTAAATCCCTTTGGCTCTAGTAATTTCTGTATAACTGTCAGCACCTCTTGGTCATCATCTACAGCCATGACTCTTGCCTCACTAGTAGTCAGGTGTTGCAGTTCCTGAGTCACTAGCTGCAACACAAGGCTTGCAGGCATGGACTTGTGCAAAAAACCACGTCCGCCAGCTCGCACGACTTCTAGGCGCTCAGTAAAATTATTTTGGTCTGTAAAAACGAGTACTGGAATTGGCGGTGTTTGGTTGGACAATTCTGCTAGCAGCTTGAAACTGTCCTTAACACCATAAGGACAGCAAAGGTCGAGTAGCACTACATCGGGAGTGGAAGATGCGAATGCCTGCGGCACGGCTTTGCCGAACGCACTTCTGGCATCGGCAGTGTTTGTAGCAGTCTTTACTTGCATTCCTTGGGTAGCAGCTTCTTTAACCAGTTGCTCTACGACTTTAGGATCATCGCTAATCAGCAAAAGGACATTCTGACATTGCTTAGTAGAAACTGACTCAACATACGTTGGCTCAACCGGAGTTTGCTCTAGCTCCCGCTGCATCTCCATCACGAGTTCACACAGGTGTTGAGACTGAGCTTGGTCAATCGGTGTGCTGCCCTCAAGCATATGCTCTATCTCGTTAGCCAGTTGTGAACCTTTAGCAAAGCCAAAACTTCCCATTGCACCTGCCAGCTTGTGAGCTTCTTGCTTTGCATGAAGTCGCAGTTGAACATCAAATGTCCCCTCTGTTAAAGCATTGGTTGCTTGCTCCAGCACAGCTATGCGATCGCCAGCCCTAACTTTGAAATCCTCCCGCGCCTTGGCAACGGCTGCTAACATAGCTTGTTGCTGCGCTAAGAATGGCTCTTCTTCGGTTGTCTGAGAACTTTGCTCTTGGGGTAGAGGCTTCAGACGATAGCCCAATCCGTAAACCGTTTCAATCAAATCATAGTTAGCACCTGCTGCTTTGAGTTTCTGCCGTAAACTTTTGATATGAGACTTAATTGTGTTTTCTTCTGGCGGATCTTTATCAGCACCCCAAAGGTGATCGATGATGGCAATCCTGCTAAACACGCGCTGGCTGTTGCGTAAAAAAAGCTCCAGAATACTAAACTCTTTTGCTGTTAAATGTAGCACTTGGCTGCCATAAGTTACCTCACAACTACTGGGATCGAGGTGTAAGCTTCCCCATTTTAGAACAGGAGGTAAAGAAGAATTTCCCCGACGTAGTAAAGCGCGAATGCGAGCTGTTAACTCTTGAAAATCAAAGGGTTTAACCACATAATCGTCTGCTCCGGCATCTAAACCCATAACTTTATCAGTTCTACTGTCAAGTGCCGTCAGCAGAAGAATAGGCATCTGATAGCCCTCTTGACGTAATTGCCGACAAAGACTAACGCCATCCAATTTCGGCAGCATCACATCTAGCAAAATCAAATCATAGCTACAGACCTCTGCCAACTCCCAACCATCTTGACCATCAGCAGCAATATCAACCACATAATGTTGTGTGTTCAGAACTGCTGCAACAGCTTGAGCAAGCGAATGATCATCTTCAACTAAGAGAATTCTCATGTTGAGTATTTGCTTTTCAAAGCACCCTCAAGCGCCAATACTAATGGGTTATATCTTTCTAGAACCACCTGACATCTATCAAAGGTAAGGGAAGCTTTTGTATCCACGCACATAAGTGATTACCTTGTGATCTTTGTTACAACAGTCGTCTACTTTTAAAACATCTTATGAGCAGATAACCCACTTCCAAGCATTGTTATTGTGGAGAAAATGAACAACGTAAAAAGGCGCTTTGACCAAATATTCTTCATTTTTAAACCTGCAAAATCATTTTGAAAAAGGCGTTCTTAAGCAAGCATCGGCACGCTTGTTGAACGCTGTTAATTTCGTAACTGGTTCAGGTTGATGTTAGGTGGTATTAACACTTCGTTAACCGCATGGATAACACCGTTGCTTGCCTGGATGTTTGGCTGGGTCACACTCGCATCGTTCACCCCGATTTGATTGGTACCAGAATCAATTTGAATGTTGATAGGTCTGTCGGCGAGCGTTTTCAGTTGTCCACGCTTGAGTTGATCAGTAGTCACTTCACCAGGCACTACATGGTATCTCAAAATCCTAGCAAGCGTTTCTCTGTTTTCAGGTAGAAGCAATTTTCTGAACGTCTCTTTCGGTAAAGCAGCAAATGCCTGGTCTGTGGGAGCAAAAACTGTATAAGGACCTTTGTTTTTGAGAGTGTCCGCTAGACCTGCCCTGTCCAACACAGAACTCAATGTTGTGAAGTTTAAAGCAGAAAGAGCAACAATGTCACCAGGCTCAGTTGTAGAGGTCGTTGAAGTAGTTGCAGTAGTAGAACCACGATTATCTGACGTAGATGTCGTCATTGTTGTGGTTGCGCTAGCCGAACCACTAGTATCTGATGTAGATGTAGTCGTTGAAGTGGTTTGGCTCACCTCACTATTGCGACCCACAATGTAATTAGCTGCTGCAACATTGTTAGCAAGTGGTTGCACCCGTCCTTGCCGTACCAAGGCTTGATACAAGAGTGCTGCTGCTTCTGCACGCGTGAGAGTTCGCAGCGGATTGAGGGCTTGTACATTTGGATAGTTGACAACAATGTTTGCCTGTGTAGCAGCGGCTATAGGATTGATGGCATAAGCAGGTATCCATCCGACATCTTTATAAGAGGTTCTAAGAATCTCTTCAGGCGTGCCATTAACAGACAAGCCCAAGCCATTTGCTAAAGCAGTTATCGCCTGCGCTCTAGGAATGGGTTGCTCTGGCAAAAATTGTCCACCAGCGTAGCCTTTCATAAATCCTGTTTGAAAAGCTTCTTCGATTGCAGAAGTAGCCCAGTAGTTGGCAGCAACGTCTCTAAATCCAGATTCAGCTAACGGTCTAGTTTGGTTCTGCTCAAAAGCATTGGCAATCATCGTCGCAAATTCAGCGCGTTCCACAGGCTGTTCTGGTCTAAAGGTTCCATTAGGGAAGCCTGTAATTATTTTTCTTTCTGCTAGGGCTTGAATAAATGGTCGAGCCCAGAAATCAGGTGCAACATCAGAAAAGTTGACCGCTGCACCCGGACTAGGAGATGGACTGGGAGATGGAGAAGTCGTCTGAGCAATGGTGGGAGCAGTAATCACTATGGGAGCCATTGCACCAACTGTCATAGCAATAGATAGCAAGGTGCTACCTGATGACCAACGTAAAAAACTATTCATAGTTGAAAATATCCTCCAAATGTGGGGCTAGCTCTTAAGCGTTACCCCAAGTAAAACTGCTGTGTTAGGGTGTAGGAAAAGTAAAAAGTAAAATTATATCTTTTGCCTTTTAACTTTTTTCACTAGACCCGTCTCCAGAGGGGACTGGATACGTATATAAATCTTGGCTGTGCGTCACAGGATTTTATTTTGATGCAAAAAATTGATGCAAAAAAATGTAGTAATTCGGCAAAGCTGCATAACCTCTAGTTCTTCCCAACCTTATGAGAAGAAATAGGCATTGCACAATCACAAAAGGATTTAGTGATTTAATTGCTATATATTTCTTTCTAAATCATTTCAAATGTGCAACGCCCAACAATTAGTGAAAGAGGAAGTTGAAGTTAAGAAACGCCAGTTTAGTAACTTAGCTGCTTCTAGGAAAGAAGATATCTCTCAAAAGTGGAAAACTTGTGGAGAGTTGAGCAGTGTTGCCAAAATTGCTAATGACAAATTAACGCACTGCCAGCGAAAGCAGACAATCCTAAACAAGATGCGTCAGGATCTGTAAAAACCATGACTGGTAAATTAATTATTAATTTAATTTAAAGCTTCTCTTAGCAAATAAATGCTCAATCGTCATCGTCATCATCGTCATCGTCATCATCGTCATCGTCATCATTCTGTTGTATAGCTGGCGATAATGTAGGCGTGTTAGATATGGTTGGTGCTGTTGGCGACTGCCGTATTGTTGATGAAGGTTTTCGTAACATCGATAAAGCAATTACAGTAAAGATTATAGCTGTAACTGCTGCTATAACTAGGGTTATGACTTCAAGTTTTGTATGCCTGTTTTTATCCTCTGGTTTCATTGATATTTTTCCTTGAACAGTCGCAAATACATAGTTTAGATCGCAGGAAGTACAGTTAGACTTGCTTATTAAGCGCAATTGCACCACAAAACGGCAATATTATGGTTCCACTGACAATTTACAGCTATTTTCAGGTAAATAGACCACATTTGCCGTAGGGGCACAGCATTGCTGTGCCCTTACAGTGTGGTTCAAATACGTGAAAACTGCTGTAAACTAAACAGTATAGTTTGCCCTTGGTGACAGCTTCGCGCTTATCTACGCCAAAGAGGATGATTACTCAGAGTTTCCAGACATTTCGGCAAGGCTCTTGACAACTGCAACCAACTCAGCTGCCTTGATTGGTTTAGCTATATGTAGCTGAAAACCTGCTGCTTTAGCCTGTCTGTAATCTTCTTCCCTGGCATACCCCGTGAGTGCAATAGCCCTCAGGCGTCCGCCCATCTCTGAACCCAGTTCCCTGACTTTGCGGATGAACGTGTAGCCGTCCTCGTCTGGCATCCCGATATCACTCACTAGCACATCTGGTCTTAATTGTTCAAGCGCTGCAAGTGCTTCGCCTACCGAGCCAACAGCAATCACTTGCGCTCCACTCTCAGTAAGTACTGTGCTAATCCACTCCCGCACGTCAGCCTCATCATCCACAACTAGCACTTGCAAGCCGTCGAGCCTAGTAGGATTATCTAATGCTGGTGTGTCTTTTCCAACCATTGGCGGTTGTATTTGGTCTGAATTGCTGGTTTGAGCTTCTTTTGCTGAGGGGATGGCTAAGAAGGGCAGCATCACTGTGAACGTTGCCCCTTGTCCTATTCCGGGGCTTTCTGCTTGGATAGTACCGCCATGCAATTCTACCAAATGACGGGCGATCGCCAAGCCCAATCCTAACCCCTTATTTGACCGAGTACTTGTGCTGTCTGCTTGACGGAAGCGGTCAAAAACATATGGTAGAAAGTCAGGACTGATACCCTTACCCGTGTCGCTCACCTGAATTTGAGCATAATTATCTGTTGCTTGTTGTTCGCTACCACTAACCACTGACAATCGCACCTTAACCCGTCCGCCATCTGGTGTAAACTTAATGGCATTGGAAAGTAAATTCCACACAACTTGTTGCAAGCGGTCTGAATCACCCCAAATTGGTTCTACCGGGGTATCAAGCACAGACTCAAGTTGAATAGCTTTGTCATCTGCCGATGGTTGTACAACTTCTATCGCGTCTGCAATCACTTCCACTAGGTTAACCGAACTAAAATTCAGTGAGAGGTTCCCTTGAACAATACGTGAAATATCAAGCAAGTCTTCAATCAGTTGCATCTGCAAGTTTGCGTTGCGCTCAATCGTCTCAATCGCATCCCTCACCCTATCCTCATCTAGCATACCTGTTTGCAACATCCCTGCCCATCCAAGAATTGCGGTCATGGGGGTGCGTAATTCATGGGAAACTATTGCTAAGAAATCATCCTTTGAGCGGTTTGCTGCTTCTGCTTGACCACGTGCGGCTTGTTCACGCAGCAGTAGTTGATTGCGTTCTTCCTCAGCGAGTTTGCGCTCAGTGATGTCTTGCATAATTTTTGAGAAACCGCGCAGATTTCCGTCCTCATCCCGTAAGGCTGTGATGACACAATGCGCCCAGAAATATGTGCCATCTTTACGGATATGCCAGCGATTCTCCTTGGAAAAACCTTGAGCTACGGCTGTTCTCAGGACTTGCTCAGGTTGTCCGCGCTCAATCGCCTCCGGTGTAAAAATGTGCTCGAAAGGCTGCCCAATAATCTCTGCTTCTTGATAACCTAAAATGCGTTCTGCTCCAATATTCCAACTGACAAAGTGACCGTTCGGACCGAGCATGAAAATGGCGTAGTTTGTTACTCCTTCTATTAGCAAGCGGTAACGCTCTTCGCTTTGGTGTAAGCTTTCCTGAATTTTACGTAAGCGCTCGTAATTACCCTGAGCCTCTAGTGCATTGATTTCGGCTTGTCGTCGGGCATAGCGCAGCGCTGCATTTAGCGAGTTGATCAGCACTGCCACTAGCACGAACTGAACCAGCCCTATTATACCGGGCAAACTCACAGCCAGCGAATGTGGAAGTAAAAAGAAGTAAGCACAGGCTAAAGCAGACAGAACAGTTGCTACCAGCCCCGGTTCCATACCGCCATACCAGGAACTAACCATGACAGCGGCAAAAAACAGTGGGTAAATGCTCAGCTTTTGCAGCGGCCATAGCAGCCGTGTCAGTAGCAGAGCTAGTAAAACCGTTATGATAGCAACGCTATAGCGTTGTAGCCGGGAGCCCGTCAATTTCAGCATATTTTGTTCTCTCTGGTCGCTCCGGTGGTGTACTTAGGGCATAATTGGGCGTTCTCTATTTCTGCCCGAGTTTTCCACTTTTGCGCCCTAACTTTGAAGATGAATCTAAAAAACATGGTAGTCCTAAACAAGTCAGGGTGTATTCTTCCGGCAGCGATATCAAGAAGGCTGTGCTTTGTCTGATTCTTCCAAAGGTTAAAAAGCATATTGCAGCTTTTTCATATTTCATTCATCACAGCAGATGCCTCCTGAAATATTTAGAACTATCAGTCATTGTTGCTAATTTGGGCACTTATGAACACTCCAACACATTTTTTGCTACATAACTCAAGCAAGTCTAAAATGAAAACAACAATGAAACGATACAGGACTGAAACTGTTCAGCTTAACTCGCTAGCTGATTTGGATCGGATTGTATCTGAACAATTCAATTTACCTCTACGCCCATATTCAACAGATATGAGGGCAGCCTTAGAACTAGTTGTCTTTGCTTTGGAAAACTGTGAGCGTCCTCACTTTGAGATATACCGCTCTGAGTCGAATGCTTTCCCAGATTTACCCTTTGCAGTAAGCTTTGATCAAGAAGCACGGACTCATGGAAAAACCGCGCCAATAGCAATTTGCCATGATGCTCTCCATCGGCTTAAAGGAGTTGTAGTAACAATTTCTGGAAGTTACTATTGGAATCTAGACTAATCTATTTCACTACTTCCCCATGCTAACTATGGGGGGAGTAGTTGAAAACAACAACGAAGACAATAACAATAACAATGACAGCCAAGCAAATCCTAGTCATTGATGATGAAGATGACATCCGTAAATTAATTCAGACCTGCCTGGAGATCATGGGAGGTTGGCAGGTTCTGACCGCCACCTCAGGTAGCGAAGGACTGCTCTTGGCTCAGGCTACCCAGCCTGATGCTATCCTTCTAGATGTCATGATGCCTGATATGGACGGTCTGACTACCTTTCAACAACTACAAGCGAATCCGGCAACTCAGCATATCCCTGTCATTTTGCTAACAGCTAGGGGGCGCACCGCTGATCACCACCTGTTTGCTGGACTGGGCGTGACAGGCGTAATTAATAAACCCTTCAATCCTCATAAACTAGCTGACCAAGTAGCAGCAACCTTGAAGAATGTTAGGCTCAAGCTTAAGTAGTATTTTTTCCGCTATCCTTGAGTTCTCCACCATTGCTGCCTAATTTAAAGTTAGGTCTGGCTTACTGTTGAGTTAACGCAGGTTTTTCTCAAGTAAAAACTTTGATGTCAACAATGTACCACATTGTGTATTTAATTTGAAGTGCTTAAGGCGCTAAATCAAGCTAATTGCTGTAAATATAACAATTTCTCGGTGAAATCAATATTTAAATAATGCTATCTGAAGGTTTATATGTTGAATAATTTAGAACCTTTTTCGCATTCCCCAACTAAACAAGAATTTGCCGCTACTTTTCGTGTAACAAGTCAGATTAGCTTCTGGGTACAGTTAGCACTAGGTAGCGTATCCACGGTTGCTTTGTTGTTTGCGTCCTTTAGTCGTAACATCTCCAACAAAACCAATAATCCAGGCATTGACCTCGGCATATTTTTAGCTATAATCAGCATTTTATTGCTGTGTTTCAGAGTCTATTGGGCTTTCCGTTACAGACGTTTAGCTAAACGTTTACAAGCACCCACACTTGAAATCAACCCTAATAAGGAAGACGTAATCCAAGTTTTACGAGTTGGATTAATCGTTAGTTTGGTTGGGCTATTAATAGCTTTTGTTGCATCTGAAGAGACAGTTGCCGTGGTACTGGCTAAAGCTCTAGCCCAACCTCAAGGAGTAGCAGTATATAACCCAGAAAGTGTTATTCATTCGCTGGATATTTTTGTCTTGCTAGCAAACGTTAATATGATTGGTGCCCACTTTTTTGGTGGATTGACTTTGCTTGGCTTACTCAATTGGATAGAGTAAAAGTGAAGCTTAGCATTGATTTCATCGACCAGCTATTCCTTTAGTAGTAATTGTGAGATTTTCCAGGAATTATGCACGAGTTTTCCACTATTAAAGTTTAAAGTCAGATGGTTGATGGTTCCTCGTTAGTTGTATTAAGTTGATCTGCTCAACTTTTTCTTAAAGTTCACATCCAAACAGTTTGAAGAGTCAAGAAAAACTTCTTTAAAGAATTCACTTAGAACTAGATAAACTAAACATCAATTTTGAGATGTTCGCTCAATCCTTTATACATTGTGTGAGGCGATATGGCTTTTGCTCCACTTAAACACGCTATTGGTGTATTTCCCAATCATCAAGAGGCAGAATATGCACTTCACCAGCTCAAAGATGCTAGTTTTTCTTTTGATAAAGTTTCCGTAATTGCCAAAAATGCCGACAGCAAGCTTAGAGGTGCTGACATAACTGATCCAAATGGAAACTTAGCTAGTGAAGGCGCTAAAGTAGGCGCAGTAACAGGTGGTGCAACGGCAGGTCTAGTAGGTTTATTTGAAGGGCTGGCTGTGGTGACTATTCCCGGAATGGGTCCCGCGCTTGCATTGGGAACTGTATTAGCAAATACCCTACTAGCAGGTGGTATTGGGGCAGCAGCAGGCGGTCTTCTCGGTAGTTTAATTGGTTGGGGAATTCCTGAAGAACAAGCCAAATTTTATAATGACCGGGTGTCGCAAGGTGATTATCTGCTGATAGTCGAAGGCACAGAACACGAAATTCGTCGTGCCGAAACCATTCTAAACAGTCAGAGGATTCAACAGTGGCGTGTTTACGACGCAGCAAGGAGTATTGGTCATTCTCAAATGAGCGTGAGTAGCCGTCAGCCAGGAATTGATTAATCCAAGCTCATCTGTTTGGAAAGCATCTACGCATCTACGCATCAACACAATTTGCACTTGCCTCAACGGAATTAATGACAAATTTTTGGAGATTCTACATGATGAATACACTTGATCAAAATAAGAGCTTTGCTCAAAAGCTGTGGAACGCCAAAGGGACTATTGCTCTGGCACTCTCCATAGTGCTGCTTCCCGCTTGTAATAACAACTTAGAGCGAGAGGCGGCAGTTCCAGAAACCAATGTCACCGCAGAAGAAGTTGCTGATAATACAAATCAACTGATTGGAAAAACCGTAACGGTGAGAAGCCAACCTATTAAGAAAATCGCTCCATCAACCTTTACCATCAGTGATAAGCAATTCTTTGGCAGCGAACCCATCCTCGTTGTCAATGCCTCGGGCAAAGTTTTTGCTCTGCCTGCTGACTCAAATACACCAGTTCAAGTTACGGGTCCGGTTCGCAAACTTGTTGTTGCAGATATTGAGCGAGAATACAATTTGGATTTAGATCCAAAGTTGTACGCAGAGTACGAAAACAAACCTGCGATTATTGCACAGTCGCTTGCACAAGCACCCAAACCGGGTGAAATTACCACCAACCCCAAGCAATACTACGGTAAAACACTAGCAGTCACAGGTGAAGTCGAAGACATTAGAAGTGCGAGCTCCTTCACTCTAGATGAAGACAAGTTGCTAGGTGGACAAGACTTGTTAGTTATACGTGCTGGTACTCCAAAAGGAACTGTTAATGAGGGTGAGAAGGTTGCTGTAACGGGTGTGTTGCGTCCGTTTGTCGTCGCTGAGTTGGAGCGAGACTATGACCTCACGTGGGATTTAACCTTGCAACGGAAGCTAGAAGCAGAGTACAGTAACAAGCCTGTACTAGTTGCGACAGAAGTTTATCCTTCAGCGATTCCGCAGTAAGCCAAGTATTTTGTGCGCAAAGAAACCTACTGCTTAAATTCTTCTCATGCTTGGCAAGATGTTTTGGATTATCATACTTTGACACTTTTTCACCATCGGTGACGATTGCAAAGTGCTTCAATCCTAAGTCAATGCCATAGATTTTATCTTCTGCCGTGGTGAGGTTCTCACCACGGCAGAAGGTAAAGGTAAGTATAGATGCAAAATATTTCCCTGATGGAGTTTTATTGACAGTAACAGTCTTGATTTTTCCTTTAATTGGTCTATGTATTTTGGCTTTGACCTTGCAAAACTTGGTTATAACACTCAGTTAACCATGCAGTTTCTTCCGCATCAACTTTAAGCTATTGTTAAGTTTATTAAAGAAATCTACCGTGAGAATGATCTTCTGAAAAGGGTAGGTCAGTATACTCCTCAATAGAGAAGACTTCATAACTACTATTATGGAATATTTATTTTTAGTGGCTGTGAAGAGTAGATTTTGTTTGTGTAAAATGTGTGCAACTAAAAAGAGTTTTATTCTCATTCTTTTCTGTCTGTTGACTGGATCTAGATGCACTTTACAAAACTCTCAAGCTAATACCTCGGTACAACAAGATATTCAAACTGTCGGCTGGGTAGAAAAAGGAAAGATTGCTGGGGTTAACAAAGAAATCAAATTTAAGCTTGATACAGGTGCAACAACAAGCTCTATCAACGCCGAAATTTTAGAAAAGCCAGATTCTAAATCAGAGTCTGGTGGCATGATTAAATTCCGATTCACAAATGGAGAGGGAGTTAAAGAGGAATTCGAGCTTCCTATTGTGCGATGGGTTCGTATTGAGAGCCGTAAAGCTAATTATATACGTCGTCCGGTAGTGCGAATGAAATTTTGTCTTGCAGGTCGGTGGATTGAGGAAGAGGTAAACCTTGCAGAGCGAGATGACTTCAACTATCCAGTCTTAATTGGACGCAATATGTTGAACAAGGGCCGATTGGTGGTGGATTCTTCTAAAACCTTTACCACAGACCCAACATGTTCAGCACAGGAGGCGCGCAAATGAAGCGTACTATTTATGCAGTACTATTAGCATTATTCTTAGCGGCAATTGGACTAAGCGTTTTTATCCACAAACTAATAGCTTCAGAGGTTCCGCTATTGCCCAATCAAGCCTTTAACAGTTGGTATGTTGAGGCGAAGTTATCTCTCGATTCACAACCATTACCGCTCTTAGCAGAAGAAGATTTACCTACGAAAATTGAGTTTTATCTTCCTCAAGACTCTCAACGTTACGAGATTGTTAAAGAAGATTTCATCAATGAAGGATTTGAGCGCCAGGTCGAGACTTTAAATAAATCAGGGAACCGGGAGGCAGTATTTACCAAGCAGGATGCGACTGACAGCAAGGAACTTCTTTTTTACCGAGCCATCATTCAGAGAAAACCTGGCGTGACACCGGGAAAAGAGAAAGTGCCGATTTCAGGACGGCGATTAGTTGATAAGGAGCTTGTGAGGTTTGGCGAAAATACCGAGAGATCTCAAGATAATTTGGAGGAAAATCTGCCTACTGCCGAGATTAATTCTCTTTTAAAAGAGGCTCAATCTGAGTCAAGCGACCCCCTCACCCTCGCAAAACAAATCTATCAACTGGCTCTCCGCCAAGATGATATTCGGGTTCAGGCAATCCGCAGAAACTTGAGAAAAGAAGAATCCACCGCACAATTAGCAGCGTTTTTGTTAAACCAAGCAAAGGTTCCGGCGCGGGTTGGTAATGGTATTTTCTTGAGGAGTGATGAAGTTTATTCAACTGATTTTATTCAGTGGTTGGAGGTTCAGGAAGGCGATCGCTGGCTAGCTTACGATCCGATTGACCGCAGTTTTAAAGAGCAAGATAGCTATCTGACCTGGTGGTATGGTTCAGATCGGGTCTTGCAAGCAAAAGGAGCAAGCAATGTCGATTTAGAAGTCGTTGTTCAGCCTAATACTGATAATGGACTGACGCGAGCAATTTTGCGGGGTAGGAGAGCCACAAATCCATTCTTAGAATACTCTTTTCTCCGGCTGCCTCTGGCAACTCAGCGAGTGCTTCAGGTGCTTGTCCTCATCCCCATTGGTGCTTTAATTATCTCCATTCTGCACCAAATGATAGGATTGCAAACTTTTGGTACGTTCACGCCGATCTTAATTTCTCTTGCCTTTCGGCAGACTGGAATCCTCGTTGGTATTCCCCTATTTGTTCTCGTTGTAATTATCGGGCTTTTGTTTCGCAGTTACCTGAATCGATTGCAGCTTTTGATCGTACCCCGACTCGCGGCAATTTTAACCGCAACCGTTTTGGTCGTCGGTTTGCTAGCAGTTCTGATGGAAAGTCTCGATCTCAGTCTGGGCTTGTCGGTTTCTTTATTCCCGATTGTAATTCTTGCCATGACAATTGAGCGAGCATCAATGATGTGGGAAGAAAATGGACCAACTGAAACGATAATTGCCGGACTCGGTACTGTTTTTGCAGCCGTTATCGGATATTTCTGCATGATTAATGATTATGTGGAGCATTGGGCATTTGTTTTTCCAGAACTGTTGCTGTTGGTTTTAGGGCTAAATATCTTAGTGGGGCGTTACAACGGCTACAAGCTAATTGAGTATTTCCGATTTTTGTCACTACAGAGACGGTTAAATCAAGCAAAGGGGTAAGCTGATATGTTTCCATTTTCACTTCGGCGTCACGGCATTCTAGGAATCAACGCTCGCAATTTGGACTATCTGTTCCCCACCAATCCGCGTCAGCTGTATCGTCTGGCAGATAGTAAACTAGAGACGAAAAAAATTGCTCAAAGCATTGGTGTGCCTACCCCAGAGTCCTACGGCGTAATTCGTTTCCAAAATGAGGTGAAGAAGCTATCAGACATTGTTGGAAAACACAAATCCTTTGTAGTGAAACCTGCTAGGGGTAGCGGCGGGGATGGTATTGTAGTGATTCAAGACGTTACAGATGAGGGGTATCGCAAAGCCAGTGGTTCAATTCTGAAATCGGAAGACTTACAGTATCACATTTACAACATCCTTGGTGGTATGTTTTCGCTGGGAGGTCAAACTGATGTCGCAATTATTGAATATGCAGTGCAGTTCGATCCAGTCTTTGATGAAATTGCCTACCAAGGTGTACCCGATGTTCGGGTGATTGTGTATCGAGGTGTACCAGCGATGGCAATGTTGCGCCTCCCTACGCGGGCTTCTGACGGTAAGGCAAACCTACATAGAGGTGGTGTTGGTGTCGGTATCGATCTTGCTACTGGTAAGACACTGGCGGGGATCCAGAACAATCGCTACATTGATAATCACCCCGAAACAGGATATCCCTTGCGCGATCGCCAAATTCCTCACTGGCAATCCATTCTGGATATGGCTACCAACTTAGGTGATAAAACAGAGTTTGGCTATCTCGGCGTTGACATTGTTTTGGATCGGGAAAAAGGTCCGTTATTGTTGGAAATCAACGCTCGTCCTGGTCTTGCCATTCAAATTGCTAATCGAGAAGGACTGATTGGGCGACTTGAAGCCATTGATTCTACCTTACCAAAACTTTCAGGAGTGCAAGAAAAAATTGCGTTTGCCCAAGAAACATTTGCAGTAAGAACGCCTTTACGTAGCAACGAAACGATTCTCAATGCTAAGGCTCAAAGAGTCTAATATCAATTCCTTAAATCTTAGAAACAAATGCGTTCTCCCCTACCCTCCTTAATAAGGGGGGTAGGGGAGATCATGTGTAGCAAACATTTAGGTAATCGATATAACTTGTACTACCTTGTACCTGGAAATTCTCCCAAACAGCAAGGAAATTCAACTGGTGGGATGACTGGTCAAACTCAACCAAAATGATCTCAGCATCGTGTCTAGTTGAAAGGAAAAAGTCGAACAAGTGTCAAGAGCAAGCTGCCTAATTCTTCTTATTATATCACTGTTTGGCTCAGTTTACTGTGGATTTGCGGACTTATACACACACTTTTCTGACTGGTAGTGAAAAATTATGCTTCAGTTAAGCGATAATTAAGTATTAGTTATCAGGTACAGCACGTCGATTGGTAAATCCCAACACTGTTTGGCTTAGATTCATCTACCTATAAACCCTGTTCAGACAAGATGTTTGGAGCTTCTAGTACACCTGAAATTCTCATAAACAAATTTTAACCAAGCCTTATTGTCTTGGGTAAACGCAAACGTTTACTGCCCAAGCACAGGAAGTACTGTAGTAACAAAGCGTCTCTAGCCCATGATTTTTGAGGGTTTTAGTCCCTTATTAGGTAGCAAGTTCAAGGAGGCTTTTCAGTGAAACTTCATCTCAGCAATCGGTCAAGTAGACTTTTATACTTATTTTTAGCGCTAGATCTTACTTTCATTGCTCTTCACATTATTTATACGTATACTGGGTTAATTTCAAATTCTTCTTTTTCAATTGAACAAGACCGAGGATATGCAGAAATATTTCAATACTTTAAACAATATTGGAGTGTTCTTTTATTAAGCATATTAGCATTACGCAAGCGTTCTTTTCTCTGTCTAATCTGGTCTTTGCTGTTTTTTTACCTATTGCTTGATGATTCGCTTCAAATTCATGAAAGGTTAGGCGGTTTTATAAGTGAGAAACTGAATTTTTCTAGCTGGTTGAACTTACGTCCACAAGACTTTGGGGAACTTACCGTATCTATTTTAGTTAGTTTGTTCTTTCTGATTTTTATCAGTATTACCTATTATTTCAGCGATCGCTTTTCTAGAAAAATATCCAAATATCTCATTATGGCGCTGTTTGCTCTCGCTTTATTCGGAATTGTAGTAGATATGCTTCACATCGCAGTCAAGTCTCCCTCCTTCTATACTTTACTTGGTCTTATAGAAGATGGTGGTGAGCAAGTGGTCATGAGTGCCATTGTTTGTTTCATCTTCTCACTGCCTGAGTGTTTGCCTCAAACCATTAGTGAAAACAACAGGTATGTAAAATAGTCAACAGGTAACCTCTACCTTCTTCCTTGTTCAATTGCTTTTTACGGATTTATCCTTCCAGGTACAAGATGTGAGCTAACAGAGACGCAAAATTGTGCGTCTCTACAATATTTAAAACCTAAAGGTAGTACGAACGGTTCCTACATAAATCGTGTCATTGTTTTGATTGTGTTCTGGATTGGTGACTATTAATAAGCCTGGAGTAATAGCAATATTATCAGTTGCTTGAAAGCGGTAAAAAAATTCTAGGTGTAAAGAGGTATCTTTATCGGTGTAGTTTGTTCCCCAATCATTACTAGTAACCTTTGGTGGTTGCCCAATGACAATGCCAGCTAAACTGTCTTCTTTCCCCAAATCGGAAAAAGCTAATGTCACGGCATAGTGGAAAATAGTTGCTTCTGGTTTACCTAACAGGTCAGTAGCTTTTGCTTCGGTAAGACCAACCCAGCCAGCTATAGTAAAATCAGAACTCACTTGAATACTTGTTTCTATACCATAAGAGTTGGTTATTATATAATCGCTTTCATCATCAAAAGGGTCATTTGCCAACTCGCTTCCTGTACCTGTATCAAGGTTGTTGTACGAACGTAAGTAAGTTAAGCCAAATTTGACGCGATCGATTGGCTCCAAAATCAATTGGGCGATAGCAGCATATTTGTCATTATCTTGTAGGTAAGCTAAGGTAATTTGAATATCGTCATGGGGTTCTAAAGCTAATTGGGCAACAACACCATCAGTCTCTTCATCAAGTACTGATTCAGAATCATCAAGCTCCTCAGCATTATCATCTCCAAAACCCAAGCTCAAACTGCCTGCATTGCTAAATTCATACTTAAGACGCACTACAGCCCCAAAGTCTTGTCGGTAAAGTGGACTATACCTGCCGAAACGCGAAATAGCCCCCCAACCACTACTACTAAAAGAACTGGTGGTGTTAGCGACTTGTCGGATGTCTGTACTATCTGTAGTGATGTATAGCTTTGCTGCTTCACTCAGAAAAAATCGGTATTCCAGTCGGTTAATGTCAAATTTGTTGTTACTATCGCCTTCAAATCCTAAACGTGCCATTTCCGTACCTGTGGCATCATCAAACCCAGGAGTGTTTTCAGCTTCTAAACGCACGAACAGGCGATCGCTTCCTGTAAAGCTGATATCAAAGTTTAGCCACACGCGATCGCTCAAAATTAGATTCTCATCCACTTTCTCGTCATCATCGTCAGCTTTTTGATTACCCCTAGCACCACTGAGGGCAAAGATAACTTCTCCTGTAAGCTTCGCAGTAGGTGAAAACTGCTGTGCTGCTAACTGGCTCGTCTTTACTTCTAAATTGTCTAGTCGTCTTTGCCAAGTTGCTAACTCTGTCCTAAATTCTGATTGCAACCGTTGTATTATGTCTAAGTCTTCTTGGCGTACTAAATCGGCATTTTCTTTGGCAGTTAATTCATTGACGCGATCGACAGCAGCCTTTAAAAGGGCAGCAAATTCATACCGAGTTATACTTTGATTACCCGAAAAGAGATTATCAAAGTCAGTGACAACGACTCCGTAACGCTTAATGAGAGACTTTAGCGCTTGAAAGCTCCAGTCAGTGTTTTTGATATCCGACAACTGGGAAACAGAAGTGACCTGAGTTAAAGTGCTGGAGATGTACCAATCGTTTTTTTCTAAGTATGACGTACTCTGTCCCATTGCTGTGGCACTCTCGTTCTTACCCATTGTATATCTAGAAAAATCAGCACCAAGAGTACTGTTTGTTAGCACTAAAATAACGCCCAGTGTAGTAGAACCCACATACAGAGCATTCTGAATAACTTTTGACATTATGAATGATTAAGTATGAACCATGGCTGAGGAGGCGACAAAATTGCCTGAAAAGCAGATCTGGTAAACAGTGTAGCGTTTTATGGTAAGAAAAGATATATCTGATTATGTCAATAAAGTCTATCTAATGATAATAGCTAGGATTAAAAAATTAGGTTTATCACTTGGGATCTGTTTCTTTCTCCAGGGTGTTAAAGTCACGAAGAGCAAAGGTTTTATCAGTTTTAATGTGGCTTGCAAATGGAAACGTAAAATCTTGGGAGTCGCTCCAGAAGAGGGATGGTTTATCTTAACAAATCTGCGCTCCGCGGAATTGAGCAGGCGATTGCCTCTGCTGGGATAGCTGCCTCGATTGCTTTCAGTACGTTACCAGTTTGTATATTAGAAGACAGTAGTGAGAAATCCGACCAGATGCACCACAATCAATTTCTATCGTTAAGAACAAAGGTTAATTTACACGGCTTTGGCGCTTCACTGAACCGTATTGATCTATAAATAGGTTTTCTTTCTCCACTAGTTTTCCACTTTTGGGACTTAACTTTAAAGTGTGGACAATTCCTCAATTCCTCAACTTAGTTGCTATGCTTGACTTCTTCTTGAAATTTCCATTTCAATATCTTGAAGTGTAACGAAAAGCTTTTTAAGCAATAAATTGAAATAAACCAAGCATAAATTTTTAAATGCTTGCTTGCTCAAGCATAACATCAAAGAGTATTAGTTATTCACAAATGAAAGTGATTAGCCGTAAATCAGGAATTAATTCATCAAGCTTGCTCATAACATTTTTAGGAGGCATCTATCAATGCGTACACCCAATAACTTATATCAAAAAAGAGTTGGGCTATTAGGAACAATTTTTGGGGGTTTGCTCATCAGTATCCCAGCAATTCCTCAAGCAGTTATAGCCCAGCAGCCTACTTCCAAACTTAACCCCTGCCCTACTATTTTTTACGAAGAACCACATAACAGTCGAGTTTTGGTTCCGCAAGGTTGCCCACCAAATACTGCAACTTTCAGACTGAGTGGACAAGGGGGAGTTGTTGTAAAACCAAGAATTTTGGTTCAGCCTCAGGGCTTACCTGTTAATCGCCAACCAATACCTTACCCAGAAAGCCGACAAGACCCCATTGCTACCGTCATGCCAACAGCAGGCACGGTAAATGTGAGATTGAAAAACAACACTAACGCCCGCATTACCTATCAGGCGATCGCACATACCCAGCCCCGAATTCTTCCAGGTAGAGAAGAAATTGTCCTGCAAGACTTACCAACGCCTGTGACAATCACGATGGTACGTGAACATGGCGGACTGGTCAAAGTCATGCCCCTATCTAAATCTGATTCAGGGGTGTTGGCAGTTTCGCTGGATGAGAAGACTACTCCCGATAATAACCAGGGTGTGTTGAGAATTCAAAGGGATGGTCAAGTCTTTTTAAACTAAGTCTGCATCTGCATATATATCTGCTCTCGAATTACCTCTGAGCAGATATGTATGCACTTGCCTAGACGGAATTCCTGGCAAAATTCATTTATATTTTTCTTGACGTACTCCTCGGCATAAATGTACGAGGATTCTTAAAAGATGTTCCAATGTAGGCTAAAGCCATACATTTCCACCTTAATTCCTGTTTCTTAGACTCTTAGCTAGACTGAAAATCAGTCCCCGCCAGACCCTCCGGGTTCGCCAGTCGCCTGCGGAGGGAAACCCTCCCGCAGCGCTGGTCTCACCGTCTCCACAAGCATTTTGGTTTTACGTCCACGACGCGTCCCACCGCAGACTATGGTACAGCCCTTCATACTACGTTTCTACCCAAAGGAGTCCAGTTATGGATATCCTGTATGGGTCGCCACCCAGTACCTTCAAGAATTATACCAGAGAAACAACAAGTTAAAACTTGTTGTGTCGGGTTTCATCCCCTGGCTTTTAAGCCTTGTCATTACCAACATATTTTAAAGTGAGGTAGGGGTGTAATAGAGTCAGAGTATGAAGTTGAAAAATTTCACAGACCTCAATGCTTGGGCAGTTGAGCAATGGGGAGATGCCGAATTAGGGGATAGTCGTC
>Ga0209902_100124_pt1 | contig 142338 bp, 117 predicted proteins | sample FECB27metaG_FD_188304 | JGI IMG/M metagenome (GOLD analysis project Ga0209902, IMG submission 188304) | Cyanobacterial communities from the Joint Genome Institute, California, USA - FECB-27 (SPAdes) (version 2) | ecosystem: Environmental > Aquatic > Thermal springs > Hot (42-90C) > Microbial...
TTGAAAATCAGAATGCTCCCGACTAGCAGCATGGGAGATTGTTCGTCTCCGCTTCGCTCCGACTCACGCGCATTCCTCTCACGCCAAATCAGAGATTCTGGCGTGAGGCTCCTGCTGATCTAGCTGAAAAGTCTTTCTGGACAAAAACAAGGATTGAGGAACTCCTTGACCGGAAAACAGCTTAATCGTCAAACCTTTTCAGACGCAATCAAGCAATGGAAACAGCAGAAAGTGCTACCCGTTCTTTGTCTGGATGATTTTGAAAGCTTTTTGAAACATCCTAATGAATTTGATAATGGATTTTATGACAATTTGCGATCACTGATGGACGCAAGCGCCTTAATGGTAGTGATATCTTCGCGTAAAGAAGTCAGTGTTTATGGTACTGAACATCGGTTTGTCTCTCAATTTTTCAATGTTGGTCAAACTCTTCATTTAGGCGAACTGGCCACAGATGAAGCAATTACCTTGACACGCTTGCCCACTCGTAATAGCACCTCACCTGCATTGAGTGTGGAAGAACAGAATCATGCCCAGCAGTGGGGGAAGCGTCGTCCTTACTTGCTGCAACTAGCTAGTTACTGGCTGTGGGAAGCCCGACAGAACAACAAATCAGTTAGCTGGGCGAGAGAGCAATTTGACAAACAGACGGGTAAAGTCTCTAAAGAAAAGTTCCATTTCATTGAGTCCTTGCGTCAGATGCTGCGCTGGTTATGGGATATTCCATTGCACCTCGGTCGTCTAGCCACATCCTTTGGCAGGAATCTAGATGATGTTGTTAACCGGATTATCGGAATTGCTCTTGTGATTATGGTGATTCTGGTTTTTGCGCGTGTCTTGAACTGGAACCAAGTATGGGATTTTGTGCGTGACAAGCTAGGGATAAAGTAGCGATGAATCACGTTATTTACCATGTCCTGGCGACTAGAAATCGCGGCTATACAAACGAAGTCCGCGTAGGCGGACTTGAGGGTTTTCAACCCACGCAGGCAGCTTTTGTCTCGTGTAGCCGCGAATTGCATTCGCCTGGTGCAACATATTTTTTGCCCCTTTTCGCCCCTATTGATTCCAAGCGGGTTAGGCAGCTTACTGAGGAATGGTGAAATATTTGAAGATGACCAAAATACCTCCAGCAAATAACTTTCGGACTTACGTCGCTGAATGTGCGTGCCTGCTGTACTGGGCTTATTTCAAGCCGTATACCTTTGAACGCTGGCTGCGCGATATTCATCCAAAATTGAAGCTGACAGATAACCCCTTTGTCAAGCGAGCTGAGTTTCGCACTAACCCGCGCCTACGCCGCTATGCTGCACAATTTTGGTGGCTCATTGCCGTAGTGCCATTTTTGGCTGTGTTGTTAGTAGCGCCAGTGTATACCGTCGCTAGCGGTGAACAATTTAACTGGTTCATCAATTGCCTTTTTTGGGTGGGTTGGTTGATAGGGTTGTTTGTGGTGCGTGGTAGCTATAAAAATAGATTATTTGTTGGGGTTTTAGCTTTATTAAGCATATTTGTGGCGTTTAAATTTTTGTGGGGCGTGGGGTTAGGCGTGGTGTTAGGCGTGGTGTTAGGCGTGGTGTTAGGCGTGGGGTTAGGCGTAGCGCCAGGCGTGGCGCCAGGCGTGGCGTTAGGCGTAGCGTTTAGCGTGCAGTTAGGCGTGCTGTTTGCCGTGGGGTCAGACGTGGCGCGAGGCGTGCAGTTAGGCGTGGTGTTAGGCGTGGCGTTAGGCGTGATGGAAAACGTGGCGTTAGGCACGGTGCTTGGCCTGGCGGTGGTCGTGGTGGTGTATGGCGTGGCGTCTGGCGTGGCGTTTATTTTTGGCATTCTCCGCGTTTACTTTTGGTTCCCGGAGTTACTGTGGATGCTGATCTTGTTCATGCTTTCGCAAAGTGGAGATAAGGGAAAGTACTTGCGTTACATACCACCCCGTTTCGACGAAAAGATTATTTTGCCACTGCCTTTTATAGACAAGCTTATTGTAGAAGTTTATCAAGAAAATCCAGCTGCTGCTCGCGAGACAATTGATTATCTCACCACTTCCACCAACCAGCAAAAAGTTGCAGCACAGGCAATAACTGGTATTACTATCAACAGCCTCAGTCGTTGTCAGCATTTAAGCGATATCAGAGATGTTGCTGAACAGCTCGCTTGGATACCTTCAGCCCCACCAGAAGAACTTGGTACTGTGCTACCCCATCTGTTGGATATTAGCCAAGGTGTAAAAGCATCTCTTGACGCCACTACCTCCTATCGTCAATCCGAATTACTCAAGCGTCCAATTAGTGCCTTACGGAAGTTGCAAGATAATCTTGCTTTTGGAAAAAATGCTCAGATAGCTACCACTTTCGGCAGTATTACCAAACGCTGGCTGAGTATCCTAGAAACAGCAGAGCGAACATTAGAGGAACAAACGGGACACTCAACAGAAATTCGGCAAGTTTACATTGCTGGCAATTCCCTAGATCCCCAGACAGCGCACAATCGTTTCAAAGGACGAATCGACATCTTTCGGGAAATCGAAACTTTGACACTTTCGGAGTCGCCGCCTGTATTGTTGCTGTATGGTGGGCGGAGAACGGGGAAAACCTCTGCTCTGAAGTACTTACCCCACAAAGTAGATTCTACTATTGTGCCGTTGTTAGTGGATTTGCAAGGTGCAGCATCAGCTGCAACTCCCAAAGGGTTAGCGGAAAATTTGGCGACACAAATCATCGATGCAGCACGACAATTACCCCGGACTGTTAAATTGCCTTATCCTAATGGGGAGAAACTCGCTCAAGATCCATTTCCAGCGCTGCAAACTTGGCTAGGCGAAATAGAACGCACAATTCCTAGCAAGCGATTTCTTCTTTGTTTGGATGAATTTGAGCGACTCCGTGAAGTAGAGGAAGTGACACGCACACGTACGCTCAATTTTCTTCGCAACATCTTACAACACCGCCAAAAGTGGACTTTGCTTTTCAGTGGTTCGCATCAACTCTCGGAACTTCCCCCTTACTGGAGCGACTATCTGATTAACAGCCGTGCTTTACGGATAAGCTACTTGCAAGAGTCAGAAGCCCGTGAGTTGATTTTACAACCAGTAGAGGACTTTGCCAAAATTTATGAACCAAGTGGTGTAGACGCAATTATTCAACTGACTCGTTGCCAACCTTATCTTGTTCAGTTGGTTTGCTACGAAGTGGTAGAACTGCTGAACCGGGAAATTAGAGAAAACAGGCGAGACGCAGGGACTGTAAAAGCAACTTTTGAGGATGTTCACGCTGTTATTCCCACAGTACTAGAACGAGGCGGTCCGTATTTCCAGGAATTGTGGACGAGTTTGGAAGAGAGCGATCGCACTTTACTACGTTGTGTCGTCCAAGGGGAAACTCCTACAACGCAACACGAAAAAGTTGTGGGAAAACTGGTACAAAAAGAGATTTTGGAGAAAGAAGGCAATGCGTTTCAAGTGCCTTTGGTGCAAAGATTTGTGGAACAAGTGGTAGAAGAGGAAAGTTGATATCAAATCCGTATAATACTAAGTTGCAGTCATAGAGACAAGTTGTCATGCTGAGCGTAACGCTAGTGAAGGGAAGCATCTCGCGAGATTCTTCCCTTCGGTCAGAATGACATGTTTGAACGCAACTTGGTATAAAGTATTGTTTGTAGTGAGCGCTACTCTGCGAGAAGCCGCTGCGCGTCTACAGCGCTAAAGCGCCGACTACAAACTCCGCAAAGTTACTTTGGTGAACCACTAGTCTGAAGGCGAAAGCTTGGAGTTTCGAGTTCTGAGGGTGAAGTTTCAAGGTTTCAGTTAAAATTTTGGAGTGTTGAGAGTGATTAACTCAAAAAAACACTACACTTTGGGCGATCGCACAACAATAAACTTCACTCTACTACATTCAATTGCCAATCGTTCTATATCCAAAAAGCGATCGCGCCCTTGTGCAGCACCAGAGGCGATCGCCCTCGCCCTACTTAATTTTTACCTTGCAAAATCCGCTTAATGATCTTAGTTGTTGAACGATTTTCTACAAATGGCAAAAATTCAATCACCCCGCCGTATTCTTCTACCACGGGTGTTTCTGGCAGAGTTTCTTTGGTGTAGTCACCACCTTTGACATAGATATCGGGGCAAAGCTTGCCAATGAGGTTGCTGGGGCTATCTTCCTCAAAAGCAATGAGATAGTCAACACAATCAAGTGCGGCGAGAACTTGAATACGGTCTTCTAAAGCGTTTATCGGGCGAGTTGGTCCTTTGAGACGGCGAATGCTGTTGTCGGAGTTAACACCAATAATGAGAATATCGCCTAATGCCTTGGCGCGTTGGAGATAGGAAACGTGTCCTGCGTGGAGGATATCAAAACAGCCATTGGTGAAGACAATTTTACGTCCTGCAATGCTATGGGAGTTGACAAGGGCGAGGAGTTGATCGCAGTTGGGAATGTGTTTGTTGGAGGTGGGGAATGAGGGGGATGAGGGGGATGAGGGGGATGAGGGGGATGAGGGAGATGAGGGAGAATTTTCTTCCTGAGTTTTCACCTCATGTGGAAAAGACAAGCGTGACCTAACCCCCCACCCGCCTTCCCTATGAGGTTCGGGGGAGAAATTTAAAGCCTCTCTCCTTGCAGGAGAGAGGTTTGGAGAGAGGTTTTCCAGAACCCGTGAAAAGTCAGAATTTTCTTCTCCTACTTCCGTGGTCTTGTTTTCATAAATAATAAGAACATGGAGAAAGCTGTGCTGAAGTTGTGCTAAGGTATCCTTGAGCCTTTGTGTCACAATTCCATAACCATAATCGCAGACAATAACAGCCTGACACTGCGCGAAACAGTTCTTAAGTTGATTGATCAGAGCTTGTTCTGTGCAGGAGTCGATCGCGTCGGTGCTGCCAGAATCAGTTCTCACCAAGAATTGCGACCCTACCATGACCCTTTGCCTGCTGAGTGTTTGCCTAACTGTGTGAGTTAGCAGATAGCTTGTTGTTATTCCGCTTTCTTCTAGGGTTTGCCGCAGTAAGTGACCTTCCCAGTCTTCACCAATAACTGAGAGGAATATAACCTGACAGCCAAGACTTTTGAGATAAAAAGCGGTATCTGCGGCACCACCTGGAATTTGTTTGCGGTCATGGACTGTCACAATTGGCATAGGTGATTCAAAGCGGCTTTTGCTTTCCCCTTGCAAATAACAATCCAAGATCGCGTCGCCAACAACGATAACTTGAGGATGAGCAATGCCTTTTGCAAGAAAAGCGCTCCACACTTCACTCATTTGTAAATCTGGTTTCATCGGCTTACTCCATCCCAGTGTGATGATCCGTTATTCTCAGATACTTTATTTGCATCTGGACAAATGTTGCAAGTCTGCGGTTGATTTTGGTCTTACCGCTCTTTCGTCACTCTGGTGAGACAATAAAAGAATCAAGGGGGAGAACAATCTGATGGGGCTTGTACCCACACCCTAGAAGCATCACCAAATTTTTTAATTTGGTGGGGCTTGCACCCTAGTTTAGTCATTTGCTCACAGGGTGCTGATTTCTTCAATCTTTCAGGTTAAACCTTGTAAGTTTTATTACAATAGCCTCCCATTTTTAAAACATCCTCTCAGATTTTGGACTTGTAATTAGCCAGCACTTATCTGTTTGGCGATGCCCAACTCTTTTTGTGTTGTCGTTCTATTGTGGCAAATGTAAGTAGGTCGGCGGAAATAAACATAACTATATTAAGAAGGGTAAAGGGAAAGGGGAAAAGGGAAAAACCTTTACCCTTTAACATGCATCCCTTTCCCCCTACAAAACTTTACATAGTTGGGTTTAATCGTGCCTACTTACTTGTATGCGAATGAGTTAGATTAAATCACACCTATTTAACAGCTAATATGCTTGCCAGAATCCGCCGTCTTTTCCGGCAATTTTTTAGTAAGTCAAGGACAATCAACAATGAACCCCTCAATCAAGTGAGTTTGATTGTCATTATTTTGATTGATATTTTTATCTTAATCAATGTTTTTGCAGGACTAGATAATATTAGCCGATGGCATATGAGTCCTTCGCAGGCTTATCCATGTTATTCCGAGTGGAACAATTACCGAACACAAACTACCAAAGATAAAGACTATGAAATAATCAGGGTTTCATTGTCTAACCTAAACAATCCACCGTTATTTAAACAGAATTATCAACAAATTGAAGAAGAACATTTGGGCAAGGTTGCTGAAATATGTTTGAGCTATGCTGATTCTAAGGATAAAATTTACAATTCTGTCAATCAACAGACTCTAAAAATCATTAACGAAAAACAAGCTAAAATCAGTACGCTTGAACAATCTAATCGTAACATTCGCGCTCAATATGACTCTACAATCTTAGAAAAAATAGCAGGTCAACCTCGCCAGCAATCAATTAATATAGTTGGTGCTGAAAAAGCTAAGCAGGAATTGGATAAAAATACACGCAATATTTCTACGTTTGCTCAAGAAATTTCTAATTTAAAAAATCAACTGCTAGCCAAACCAGAAAGTGTGAATTTTATAGCCTTTCTTAAAGATGAGGTAAAGTTTAGGGCAGTTGAAAAAGGCTATAAGCAGGCATTATTTTGGTATCCAAGTATCCAATTTGGTTTCCAGTCTATCTTTCTCCTACCGCTGATTATCGTTGCCTTATTAATTCACAAATTTGCAGGAGCGAGAGGATACGGGTTGATCTCGCTAATTAGCTGGCATTTGCTAGTTATCTTTTTTATTCCACTTATTCTGAAAATATTTGAATTTTTACAAATCGGTGTCATCTTTAAATTTCTCTTTGATATCATTAGCGCTCTTTTTGGAGGATTACTTTTTCTTGTCAGTTATGTTTATATTTTGCTGATTCCACTAATTGGTTTTGTCATTATCAAGTTTCTCCAAAAAATTGTCTTTAATACTAAAATTCAGGCTGCTAATAGAGTACAAAAATCATGTTGTCTTAAATGTGCTAAGAAAATTCGTCATCATGATATTCACTGTCCACACTGTGGTTACAATCAATATATTGAATGCCCAAACTGTCACAATTTTACTTACAAACATTTGCCGTACTGCAAAGAGTGCGGATATTCTCAAGAGTCATCTCCCCTATGAAGAATTTGATTTTGTATTTGACTGGGGCTATTTTCATGTGTTATTTCCTGAAAAGAAACTTAGAAGAGGGATGACTCTATAGTTTTGCTATGCACTAGGAACTACATCCCGATACTGATCACGCAACACACGGCGCATAACTTTGTTAGAGGCAGTACGGGGTAAGGTATCAATGATAATGAGGTCGTAGATTTTGAACAGCGGATTGAGATGCTGTTTAATTGCTGCTTGTAAGGCTGCCATGAGTGCTATTTTATTCTTGTGCATATCCGGTGCAACTACCGCATAAATAACCAATTGGCTTGGTCCTCCTTCCGGAGGGGAAATAGCAATGGCAGCAGTTTCACATATTCCCTCTTCAGCATTGAGGACTTGTTCAATTTCAGCCGAACTGACCTTAATACCGCCTAAGTTCATAGTGTCGTCAACGCGACCATGAGCACAGCAGTAACCGTTGGGTAACCTTTCCATCTGGTCGCCGTGACGCCGCAGAGGCATCGGATGCTTCTGGGGGATATTGGCAAAGTAAACCTGGTGATGGTCTTTGTTTAACAATTCTGTGGAGAGTCCAATTGAGGGCGGGATAATAAATACTTCGCCTTTGTCAGCGGGGAAACCGTCTGCATCGAGGATAACAAAGTCCAATCCTAGAGCGGGTGTAGTGAAGGTCGAGGGGGCAGAGGGCTGTACTAACGTACCAGTGATATAGGCTCCACCGATTTCTGTGCCGCCGCAATATTCAATAACTGGTTTGTACCCTGCCAAAGACATGAGGTAGAGCATATCTTGGGGTGTGGAACACTCGCCCGTCGAGCTAAAGGCTTTAATAGCGCTCCAGTCCAACCCTTGCATACAAGCGGTTGTTTTCCAGGTACTCACAAGACTGGGTACGATGCCAAGTATATTTACACCTGCTTTTTGTATAAATTGACCATAGTCTCTCTCTGTAGGAGTTCCGTAGTAAAGAGCAATAGTTGCTCGATTAATCAGGCTAGCGTAAATGAGCCATGGTCCCATCATCCATCCCAGGTTAGTGTACCAGGTTACTACATCGCCAGGGTGAATGTCTTGGTGCAGATGTCCATCAACAGCACATTTGATTGGGGTAGTTTGCGTCCAAGGTATTGCCTTGGGTTCTCCCATTGTGCCGGAGGAGAAGAGAATATTGGTGTAAGCGGCAGGATGGGCAGGAACGGCATGGAATTGGTCGTTGGTACTGAGAAACTCCTTCCAAGTCAAATCACTCGGACGCAGTTCAACAGACGACCCCAGCACAATGGCTGTGGGTGCATTGGCGTCAACGACTTTGCTGTAGAGGGGCAACTGTTTGCCACCACGCAGAATATAGTCCTGGGTAAAGATTGCTTTGGCTTTTGACACGTACAACCGCATAGCAATTTCAGCGACGGCAAAACTGTCAGCAATAGAAACTACCACACAGCCAGCCTTGATAATCCCTAGATAAATTGCTACAGATTCGGCTGTCATGGGCATGGTAATAGCAATGGCATCACCAGGCTGAAAACCCGCTTTCACCAGTCCATTAGCGACTTGGTTGCTCAGAGCCTTGAGTTCTCCGTAAGTCCAGGTAGATAACGAACCTCCTTCTGGCTGAAAGATAATGGCGGTGTTATCTTCGGGTGCTTGAAAACAACTTTCGGCAATGTTAAGACTAGCACCCACTAACCAATCAGGAAACTCTACACCGTGGGACAAGTCAACGGATGAAGTGTACTTCTGGTGAAAGCGAATTCCCAAACGTTGAATCATCATGTCCCAGAACTCGGCACGATGTTGTGCTGACCAAGCGTGAAGTTCTGGATAAGCATTTAAGTTTAACTCCTTCATCAAGGCAGCGATATGAGTCGCCTGAATTTGCTCATCAGAGGGAAACCAAACGGCGGGAGGTCCAAGGCTTTTGTCCCAGTCAGAGAAGGTGGTTTTGTAAAGGAGTTCGTGGAGTGCAAAGGGGTGGCTGGGTTTAAGAATATATTGAACCAGATGCTGCCAGCAGTCGTTAGCTTCAAGGGAGGCAAGCCAGTGATTGACCTGCGGTAGAATTGCGATCGCTGTGTCTGGTTCTACACCACTTTGAAGGATTTGTTCAATTGATAGTTGCTTTTTCATAGCCACTTACGTGTAAACGTGGTTAAGGCGGTCTTCGTTGAGTCCATCCCAAAAGACAGCTATAGCATCGAGAATCTCTTTACCTCCTTGAATAAATTTGGTTCGGTCAAAGTCTGGGTGGAAATAAACTGCTTCGAGTTCCTCGAGTGTGTGTCCGGCGTGCTGTGCTTCAACACGGTTGTGCCAGGTGAAGAATGCTAGGTGCAGGTGTGGGTGTCGTGTTTGCTTAATGCGTGTGAGTCCTTCCTCTAATTCTTGCCAAAAGCCAGCCGCAGCCCAGTTTTCAACTGCAAAGCTAGCACCCTCAGCAATTTGTGGATCATCACTACCATAAAGACGTTGCAATTCGTCACAAAAGTGCAAAGTTGTGGGGCTTCCGTGCTTGCGTTTGCCGATGTCTTCGTAGTGCAACCCCAACCCCTCAGCAACGCCAATCAGCCATTCAAAATGTGCTGCTCGGAAACGACAGATGCCGCCGTCTACTGTACCCTCGGTACTTACTAGTTCAGGGTCGCCTTCCTGGTCTTTTTCCTCCTCCGTCTGAGGAATGTTGCTGGCAAGGGGCTGCCCTAGCTTCCGGTAAATCACGCCCAGTTCGTTCAGCAATATCTCGCGACTGGTACGCGACTGCCCAAGCGTGGGTGAGTTGATGACTTTCAACAGTGCAGCAACTAGGAACTGGTTGGAAAAGACCGAGAATTGCCGGATGAAATGCCGTAGTTCTTCGTCTGTGGCAGCGCCATTACGGAACCAAGCAGTATAAGTGTTGTTGATAATGATACGGTGTTGTAAAAATTCCCGGTCAACTTCGGTGAGGAAGTCTTGGAATTCGTCTACCTGTCCTTGGGTCAGTTCGCCTTGGTGCCAACGTTCTTTTATCCGTGAGGAAATAGTGAGATTTCTTGGACCAGTGAAGATAGTTTTAGTCATATTCTATACCTTACACAGCAATCCGGTGTCTTAATTTTTTAATAAATTAGAGAGAAGAAAGAGAAGTTCATCAATAGTTGAGGATTGCTATGGTAGTTTTGTTGTCTTAACAAGATTAAGCAATCCAACTGTAGGCGTAGCCTTTGTCTTCTAATTGCATAGCCTGCTTTGTGAGTCGTAGTGGACGAAAGGTATCAATCATCACCGCTAATTCCTCTGTCCGTTCTTTTCCAATCGACCCTTCGTACATTCCTGGGTGAGGACCGTGGGGAATACCACTCGGATGAATGGTCATTGACGCTGGTTCAATTCCTTTACGGGACATAAAGTTCCCAGCGGCGTAGTAAATCACCTCATCCGAATCAACGTTGGAGTGGTTGTAGGGAGCCGGAATGGCTTGGGGGTGATAATCAAAAAGTCGCGGTACAAAGGAACACAAGACAAAGCCAGGAGCTTCAAAGGTTTGATGTACCGGAGGGGGTTGGTGAATTCGACCTGTGATAGGTTCAAAGTCCTCAATGTTGAAGGCGAAGGGATAGAGATGACCATCCCAGCCGACGACATCTAAAGGATGATGGTGATAGAAAAAGCTCGTCATTCTGTCCCTAGCTTTGACTCGTACCTCAAACTCTCCCTCTTCGTCATGGGTGACTAGCTCATCTGGTGGGCGAATATCGCGTTCATTATAGGGGGCGTGTTCGAGAAATTGTCCGTAACGATTGAGGTAGCGTGCTGGTGGCTCTATGTGTCCATTTGCCTCGATAACTAGCATTCGCTGATCTCTATTGGCATCTGGTATTATGCGCCATAGCACTCCTGTGGGAATCACTAAATAATCCCCTGTATGGTAGCGAAGAATACCGTAATTGCTCTCCAATACACCAGTACCTTCATGGATGAAAATGATTTCATCGCCGTGAGCAAACCGATACCAGTATGGCATCGCTTCAGTCGGTCGAGCAACTGAAATACAGACATCTGCATTCGTCAAGAGCGGGATACGCCCTTCCACAGCATCCCCACCTGATTCCACGCTTGCTGTCCGTAGATGCCGATGACATAAAGGACCTGATTCTTCATAGGGAATATCTACCGTTGTCTGTAGCAAAATTTTCTGTATTTGAGTGGGTGGACGCAAATGGTAAAGCAGCGATTGAATGCCTGAAAAACCGCGTATCCCCATCAATTCTTCGTAATACAAAGAACCGTCAGGTTGACGAAATTGAGTATGCCGCTTGTGTGGAATATTTCCCAACTTATAGTAGTAAGTCATCGTCCCATCTCCTGAAGCTCCCTGCGTTTGGGTATCATAGGTTCCCCCGCAGTGCTTGTTCACGCTCAATAGCCTCAAACAATGATTTGAAGTTGCCTTCACCGAAGCCCTGCGCTCCATGCCGCTCAATCACTTCAAAGAAAAGCGTTGGTCGGTCTTGCACAGGCTCGGTGAAAATTTGGAGCAAATACCCATCTTCATCCCTATCTACCAAAATGCCCAGTTCTTGTAGCTGTTCAATTGGCTCATCAATCTTCCCTACCCGTTCTTCCAGGTTTTCGTAATACGTTGATGGTACGTGCAGAAACTCGACTCCAGCTGTCCTAAGCTTGGAAACCGTCTCGATGATATTATGAGTCGCGCAGGCAATGTGCTGCACTCCAGGTCCGTTATTATATTCCAGGTACTCTTCAATCTGTGACTTGCGTTTGCCTTTAGCTGGCTCGTTAATAGGCAATTTAATCTTGCCCATGCCGTCCTGCATCACCTTAGACATCAATGCCGAGTACTCTGTGGAAATTGTCTGATCATCAAAATGCACTAACAAGTTAAAGCCCATCGTATTAGCGAAAAACTGCACCCATTGATCCATTGCGCCCAGTTCTACGTTTCCTACTACGTGGTCAATGGCATACAATCCTACAGAGTTACCATTGTGAGCATCGTGTCGAGGCATAAAGCCAGGACCAAACACCCCAGAGTAATCACTCCGCTCTACAAACTTGATTAAGGTGTCGCCATAGCCATGAATAGCAGCGTAGCGAAATATCCCGTATCCGTCTTCTTTTTCTGTCGGCTCAATAGCTCCTACAGCACCTCGTTTAGTCGTCTCCTTATAGGCACTAACCGCGTCTGGCACTTCCAAAGCAATAATGACGACTCCATCACCATGCTTAAGCACGCTTTGAGAGATGGGATGGTTTGGACTCAACGCTGTACTCAAAATAAAGCAGATATCGCCTTGCTGCATCACATAAGATGCCACTTCACGACTGCCAGTTTCCAAACCCCGATATGCCGTGTTGGTAAATCCGAAAAACTTGGAATAGAACAGCGCTGCCTGCCTTGCATTCCCAACATAGAACTCAAGGTGGTCGAAGCGCTTAATCGGGCAAAAATCACTCATTTAAATTCCTCCTTATACAGAGGAAATACTGAGAATCAATCTTTTAAGGTATCAGTTTGTTGTTGGGGTAATGACCAATTCCTGTTTTGGTCAACTCATGTAAGTTTATATTCTTAACTAAATAACCCCTAATAAGATTATAAAATCAACTTTAAAGGTTGAGATAATATAAGTTATTAACTTTTATGCTTGATTTAATACCTACAATTAACTAAGCTATCTATAAACTATCTTTGATCAGTACACCTGGAGAGAGATAAGTTGCCGAAAGATAACACCAAGGTGAAACCAACGTTGAGGAATGCCGAACCACTCAAACAACTAGATGAAAAAGACCGACTGATATTACGGCTCTTACAAGAGAACAGCCGTATTTCTCAAGCCGAATTGGCTCGCCAAGTCAATCTCACAACGCCTGGGCTGCAAAAAAGACTGAAAAAGCTGGAAGAAAACAGCTTTATTGACCGCTATGTCACTTTGGTTAATCGTGAGGCACTAGGTTTAGACTTGCTGTGTTTTACGCAGGTTACCTTAGCCCACCATCATCCTGAGTGTGTTGGACAATTCTGCGAACAGGTGCAGGATCTTCCAGAAGTTCTGGAATGTCATCATCTGACTGGTGAATTTGACTACCTTTTGAAAGTCGTGGTTACCAACCATCAGCATCTGCAAAGATTTCTCACTGAGAAAATCACTCAAATTCCTGGTGTAGATAAGGTTCGCACCAATATTGTTCTTAATGAAATCAAAGCTTCAACTTCTTTGCCACTAAATGAAGAAGTTAAATATTCTTAGTTATTCTTAGTTATTTAAGTTATCGAAAATTTGGGTTTAAAACCCCGTCCTTGTCGGACGGCTTTACAGAAAACGTGTTAGAATGTAAGGTATGGAAAAAGCCTACCGCTACCGTTTTTACCCAACTATCGAGCAAGAAACTCTTTTGCGTCGAACAATTGGTTGTGTGCGGCTGGTTTTTAACAAAGCCTTGGCAGCAAGAACTGAAGGTTGGTACGAAAGACAAGAACGCGTTGATTACGTTCAAACCTCTGCCATGCTTACGAATTGGAAGAAAGAAGAAAACCTTCAGTTTTTGAACGAAGTAAGTTCCGTCCCATTGCAACAAGGCTTGAGACACTTGCAATCTGCTTTCAGTAATTTCTTTGCAGGTAGGGCGAAATACCCCAACTTTAAGAAAAAACGCAATGGTGGCAGTGCAGAGTTTACCAAGGCTGCGTTTAGGTGGAAGGATGGACAGGTCTATCTGGCAAAGTGTTCTGAGCCATTGCCAATTAAATGGTCGAGGCAACTTCCAACAGTCTGTGAACCTACAACTATCACGGTTAAGCTTGAACCCTCCGGGCGTTGGTTTGTCAGCTTGCGCTTTTGTGACCCAACGGACGAAAAACTGGAACCAGTTGACAAATCTGTAGGGCTGGATGTTGGTATTAGCAGTCTTGTGACCTTGAGTACAGGTGAGAAGATAACCAATCCCAAGGGATTCGATAAGCACTACCGCAAATTGAGAAAGGCGCAGAAAACTCTTAGTCGTCGCCAAAAAGGTTCTCGAAATCGAGACAAGGCGAGACTCAAAGTCGCCCGAATCATCGCCAAAATTTCTGATTCGAGAATTGACCATTTGCACAAGCTGACAACTCGATTGGTGCGTGAAAACCAAACGATTGCCGTTGAGGACTTGGCTGTTAAGAACATGGTCAAAAATCCGAAACTTGCCCGTGCTATCAGTGATGCTAGTTGGGGTGAGTTTGTAAGACAGTTGGAATACAAAACCAAGTGGTATGGTCGTACCTTGGTAAAAATTGACCGATGGTTCCCCAGTTCTAAACGCTGTGGAAGTTGTGGTCACATCCTTGAACGTTTGCCGTTGAATGTTAGAGAGTGGCATTGCCCCAACTGTGGGACACACCATGACCGCGATATCAATGCTGCAAGAAACATTTTGGCGGTGGGACACACCGTGACAGTCTGTGGAGCGAACATAAGACCTGATGGGCATAAGTCCAAAGGGCAGTTGCAAAATACCCGTAAGGGAAGGAAACAGAAACCTAAGTCGTGAGTCTTAGGAATCACTGCCCTTATAGGGCGGTGAGAATGTCAACTACTACTGGGAGGAGGTGATCTTCAATGCTCCCATCACTCAAAACTCTTCTCGCGTCAATTGTAGATTATGCCGGACTGTTCCCGCCGGCAAAACTCAGCTTACATCAAGCAATGGCGAATTATGCTGACTATCAGCTAACGCCCTACAGTTGGATGCTGAGTCAGTTTGTGTTGCCAGTGTCCCGTTTAAACGAATTTGAGGCACTGCTGCCAACGTTTGCCTTAAAGCAGTGGTCGCTCAGTATGATTATCTCGAAAGATTGGGAGGCAGATCTTGAAAGAGTGCGATGCTCCCAGAGAGAACCGCGCCTTGCGCGATCGCCTAACAGCAAAAACCACATCAGCGTCACCTCTTTAGAATTTCCACCGCTTCCTCCCACAGAAATCAAGAGAATACTTCCACATCTTCCTACCGGAGTTGACGTATTTTTTGAAATTCCCCTTAGTGGCGACATAGAAGCATATCTGGCGGTACTGCGAGACACTGGTGCAGCAGCGAAAGTCCGAACTGGAGGTATAACTGTTGATGCTTTTCCCAGTGTTCGAGAACTCTGTCAGTGCATCTTGTCGTTTGCTGAGGCTCAGGTTTCATTCAAGGCGACTGCTGGTTTGCATCACCCATTGCCAGGGAACTATCGCTTGACATATGAACAAGACAGCCCTGTAGCTGTGATGCATGGCTTCCTGAATGTTGCAGTCTTGGCGGCATTAGTTTACTGGCAAAAAGTCACATTACAAGAAGCTCTAGAAGTCCTCCAAGAATCTGCTTGCGACAACTTCCAATTTACAGCCACCGCCGTGACATGGCGCAATTATCGTTTGGAGATTAAAGAACTAGAGAAAGTGCGACAAAAGTTCTTTCGCTCCTTCGGTTCTTGCTCATTCCAAGAGCCATTAGACGAACTCAAGAAGCTCAAACTATTAAACTGAGGCACATTTCATTTTTGATAACGAAGATATCAAAATGCTCGCTAACAAAAACTTTTCCAATTTTGAATTTTGAATTTTGACTTTTGAATTGTTTATGATCCGTCCCATTGATACCACTCATGACCCCAATTTGCGTAGTTGGGTAGAATCTGCCAATCACAAAGGCACTGATTTTCCCATTCAGAATCTACCATTTGGTGTGTTTCGACCTCGAAATAGCGCCGAACCTTCACGAATTGGAGTTGCCATTGGCGACCAAATTCTGGATTTGTTCCTTTGCTGTCAAGCTGGACTTCTGCAAGAACTCCCGGAAGCACTCCAAGCAGCTTGTGCAGCGCCTAACTTAAATCAACTTATGGCAATGGGCAGTGAGGCTGCATCAATTTTGCGCCGTCATTTGAGCCAGCTGCTGCGATGGGATGAACAAATGCCACCTTCTGCGCCAGAAATCCTTATTGCCATGTCCGATGCTGAGCTTTTATTACCTGCCTGCATTGGTGATTACACGGATTTCTATGCCTCAATTTTTCACGCCACGAATGTAGGTAAGTTGTTCCGCCCTGACAATCCCCTCCTTCCTAACTACAAATACGTTCCCATTGCCTACCACGGACGTGCCTCTTCAATTGTGCCTAGTGGCACTGCTATCATGCGTCCCCAAGGTCAGATCAAAAAATCAGAAGCGCCAGCACCCAATTTTCAACCCACACAGATGCTGGACTACGAATTAGAAGTTGGATTCTTCGTTGGTGCTGGGAATGAGTTAGGACAGCCCATCCTTATAGATAATGCTGAAGAACACATCTTTGGGCTGTGTTTGGTAAATGACTGGTCAGCACGTGATATCCAAGCTTGGGAATACCAACCCCTCGGTCCTTTTTTAGCCAAAAGTTTTGCGACTACTATTTCACCTTGGGTGGTGACAATGGATGCTTTAGCACCGTTCCGCTGTCCAGCTTTTAAGCGTGCTGAAGTTGACCCTTTGCCATTGCCTTACCTTTCATCATCGGAAAATGCTGAATCGGGTAGTATCGATTTTACTCTAGAATTGCTGCTGCTTTCAGATCAGATGCGCGTGGCGGGGATGAAACCATTCCGCTTAAGCCGTGGGTCTTTTAACCAGATGTATTGGACAGTGGCGCAAATGCTCACCCACCACACCAGTAATGGTTGTAACCTCCGTCCTGGCGATTTGCTAGCGAGCGGTACAGTCTCTAGTACCGAGAAAGGCTCACAAGGGTGTCTGCTGGAGATGACTCAGCGTGGTGCCCAGCCAGTCGAACTCCCAACTGGTGAAGTACGCTCTTTTCTGTCTGATGGCGATGAAGTCATTGTACGCGGCTACTGTGAGAAAGAAGGTTACGCCAGAATAGGTTTTGGAGAGTGTCGAGGCGTAGTTCTGCCCTATGCAACACCTGCAAGACTATAATAAGCTACCTCGACCTGTCATATGCTTAGCACTATTTTGGTGAAACTTCAGACGAAAAGCTGAACTCCTGATAAACCCTACGGCTGATGAAGCTGAGGCTCTTAACTTATCTGATTGGTAGAAGAGTTATTTTGAAGGAGTAAAAGCAATGCAACTCAAGCCGATAAATCAGCAGGTTGTTGCGTTAGTTGGGGCTTCGAGTGGAATTGGGCGTAATGCAGCTCTTCAGTTTGCTAGTCGAGGAGCTAAGGTGGTTGTTGCTGCTCGCAGTCAGCCTGGATTAGAGTCTTTAGTAGAGGAGATCCGGGGTTTGGGTGGCGAAGCAACTGCTGTAGTTGCTGATGTGACGGTGTTCGATCAAGTGAAGGCGATCGCAGACAAAGCCGTTGAAGTGTATGGACGACTCGATACCTGGGTACACAACGCTGCTGTGGAACTTTACGCCGCCTTTGAGGTGACAACACCAGAGGAATTTAAACGCATCGTTGATGTTAACTTAATGGGTCAAGTACACGGTGCGATGGCGGCACTACCTTATCTTAAGCGTGAAGGACGTGGAGCGTTGATTCATGTTTCTTCGATTGAGGCGAGGCGCAGTCTGCCGTTGCAAAGCGCCTATGCTGCGGCTAAGCATGGTATTGATGGATTTTTGGAAGCTCTGCGGGTTGAGTTGATGCATGAGAAGTTATCTATTAGCGTCACAAATGTGATGCCTGCCTCAATCAATACACCCCTATTCAACAAAGCTCGTACTAAGTTGGGTGTTAAGCCGGTGGGAGTACCGCCAATTTACCAGCCTAGCCTTGTTGCTAAAGCGATCGTTGAAGCAGCCGAGAATCCAAAACGCGATGTCGTTGTTGGTGATGCTGGCAAGGCGATTCTTTTGGCTCAACGTATTTCACCGGGTTTGGTAGACGCTTATATGCGGGCTACAGCATTTAATGGACAGCGGACGAATGAGCCGAAGTCAGAAAACGCGCCTGATAATCTTTTTGATCCAATCCCAGGTTACGACAAAATAGAAGGTGATTTTAGCGACCAGGCACGGTCTTGGAGCCTATAAACTCCCTTTTGGCTGTACTTATTTCAGCAACGCGCATTTCCACTTTTGTAAACACGGCGAGGTGCGCGTTTGCTGCTGTCTATGCTCAATTTACTACTTAAGCAATGTAAATAAATCCGTCTGTAGAGTTTTGTAACAACCGCAAGGTGAGCATTATGTTAAGTAAAAGAATATTCTAAAACTGCATATTGACAAGTTTTTCATAATTAAAATTGTATGGGCTATCAATTTGTAAAAAAGCAAGTTTATGTCAATGAAAAAATTTTTTTCTATTTAGAAGGTGGAACAGCATCAAATTCTGAACCGATATTGTTTCTACATGGATGGGGTGTAGGCATTCAGCCCTACCAAGAAGTGTTGAATGTTTTATGCAAACGTTATCAAGTGATAGCGCCGGAATTACCCGGCTTTAACAAATCAAGCGGCTCTAAATTAAATTGGGATTATGACAACTATGCTAAATGTATCATTGCTTTTATGCAGCGCCTTAACATTAAAAAAGCGCATTTCATTGGACATTCATTAGGAGGAGGAATCGCTGCTACCATAGCAGCCTTAATGCCGGATTTTGTAGAAAGCCTCATATTAGTGGACAGTACAGGAATACCCGTAAAGCCTTTACCACTGGTATTTTTGCATAGACCAATAGAAATGACGGCACAAGCACCGCAAATAAAGTTTCCGCAAATTATTCAGATTTTTCAAGCATATTCTTACAATTTTTTCTTCAGAACTTATAATACTATTCAAATTCTATTGATGTCATTAAAGAAAGACTTAAAACCAATTTTACCAAAAATAGAATCTCCCTGTCTGCTTATGTGGGGCGCAAATGACTTCACAACTCCGATAAGCGCTGCACAAGAATTTTCACAACTTATTAAAGGTTCTAAATTAATAGTAGTCCCAGGTGCTTATCATGAATGGAGCATTTTCTTGGTAGATAAATTCACAACTCTTGTCTTTGATTTTCTTGATGAAATTGCAGGCAGGAAATAGGGAGAAAAAAGCGCTCATGGAAAAATTGTTCTACGTAAATTGGCAAGAGCTATTTGTTCCCAGCATTTCTATCGTTGAACTGATTATACGCGGAACGCTTGTGTACCTGTCACTGTTTTCGGTTCTACGCCTTATGCCCAGTCGGCAAGTAGGAACGCTAGGAATTGCTGATTTGCTTGTAGTTGTGCTTTTTGCTGAAGCCGCTCAAAATGCGATGGCAAGTAGCTACTCATCGATTACTGAAGGAGCAATTCTAGTAGGAACCGTTATTTTCTGGAGTTACTCCCTTAACTGGTTAGGCTATAAATATCCACGGTTTCAACGCTTTCTAAATCCCCCTCCACTACTGCTTGTAAAGAAAGGTCGAATTATTGAACGCCATATGCAACGAGAACTGCTCACCAAGGATGAGTTGATGAGTCAGTTGCGTCAGCAGGGTATAGAGTGTATTGCTGATGTGAAAAGGGCATATATGGAAGCTGATGGAAGTATTAGTGTCATTACTTATGACTCAAAAAGCCGTCCTGAACCCAGAGAAAAAGCGGGGTAAAGCTTTTTGTTAAGCCTTCCACACCAAGTATTAAGACACAATGAGCAAAGTAATGTTGAGGATGAGTTAGCGGGGCTGATATGGAAACGATGAAGTTACGAGCGCATATTGGGCCAGATGGTATCTTGCAAATCCAGACATCTACGGATTTAAAAGATACTCCTGTTGAGGTAGTACTCGTTATACAGCCGTTACCCAACGCAGAAGTTGCAACATCTGAGGAAACTGTACCGCAATATAACGCCTGGGGAAAGCCCACAACGAAAAAATCGATTACCGAAGCAATCACCAGAATGCAACAACTGCGGCGAGAAGTTGCGTTAGATAAAACGTCAATCCGCTCCATGATAGAAGAGGGGCGAAGATTTTAATGCAGTTTGTTTTGGATTGTTCTGTAGCAATTAGCTGGTGTTTGGTGGATGAAAATAACGACTATGCTAATTCGATACTGGCAATGATGCCAGATTCGGAAGCATTTGTACCGGGAATTTGGTCGCTGGAGATTGCTAATGTCCTACTGGTGGCTGAACGGCGTAACCGCATGACGCAGGAACAATCTGAGTCAGCTATTACCTTGTTACAGTCACTGTTAATCCAGGTTGATACGGCTACAGATGCAAATGCATTGGGTGCAACTCTAGCGTTAGGGCGGACTGTTGGTTTAGCTGCTTATGATGCAGCTTATTTGGAGTTAGCGCTGCGGTTGGGATTGCCATTGGCAACGCTTGATACTCGGTTAGCAGAAGCGGCGACTCGGTGTGGCGTGGAGTTGGTTGTTGTTGATTCAGAAACGCCTTCTGGCGGGGAGGTGCCATGATTCAGGGTTTTCTTCTGTATGCAAAAATTTGGGCAACCTTCTCAAGCGTTGCCCGTGGAGTGTCGGCAATAATTCTACAAGGTCTTTTTGAAACCCTAGAAATAATTTTATCTAAGGTCTTTTTGTTGGTTCGACTGAGTAAATAGCCCAGTCGGTTTTGTTGGCTCTGGGCTTTTTGGGTTAGAAGCCAAGGGAAAAATTACCCAAATCCAAGGTACTCTATGAATACTTTGAATAAGTAAATATTCCACTCATGACGACTCAATCAATCAACCCTGTTCGCTTGCTGCGCGATTCATTAATATCAGTTATACCAATTTATAAATCACTGCTGATTCTCTATACTCCCTTAATGATATTATCTTTGTCAAATTTTGTAATTCCTAAAATATTATTTAGCATCATAGGCGGATTGTATTCTTTATCTATAGGTACTGTTTTCTATGGAGCAGCACTTTTTTTATGTTATAAAAAACTAAATCAAGAAGATATAACTATTTTTCAGTCTCTACAAAAAGCGCTTGAGAAATTTGCAGAATTCCTTTTTTTACAAATACTATACTTTGTTTTATTGCTACCATTGATTTTATTTCCTCGTTTATACTTTGTGTTTCCTTTAGTTATAATCAAGGATTTTCCAACAGCATATGCATTTAAGCGAAGTTGGCAACTGACTAAAGGTTATGGTTGGCACATTTTCTGGAATCTCCTAACACTAAGACTTATTAGGATAGCGCTACCTTTTATCTCTAGCTTAATTAGTGCATCTATCTTTAGAGTTTCAGTTTGGGAACTCAATCGGGGGGAATTGTTAACCACTCATCCTGCTTTTGTTTTCGATAGATTGCTCACTACAGCTATTTATTTCTTTGTCTACAATCCATTATTAACTATTTATGTAACGTTAATGTTTGTTAGATTATTAGCTTTTAAAAAAAATTAAGTTCATCTGCTATGTAGGGATTGCATATACTAAACAATATCAGCAAATTCACCAGGTTCAAATATCTCTCCATAATCTTCTGGTTGACGACAGGGATTGGGATTATCTGGTGTCACCAATCGTGTATAAATATAATCGCACTCTACCCCGTCAAATTTAGTTGAACTTGTAATATTACAGTCTTGAATATAAGCACCTGTTAAACAAGCACCAGTAAAATCTGTTTGTTCGAGTTGAGTTTTTACAAGCTTTGCCCCAGAGAGATTAGCATCTTGTAAATTTGCCTGACTTAAATCTGTACCAATAAAACTCGCATCTGCCAAATTAACACCAGATAAGTTTAGACCGCGCAGGGATAGGTCATCGAAGTTTTTGCCTTGTCCTAAGCCTGTTATTACTAATTGTCTTATTTGTGGAGACTTCAAATAACTTTCTCCAACATGGGCAAGTTCGAGTTCTTTCGTATGAAACCATGAAGTACGTGTAAGGTTAGCATTGCTGAAATCTACTCCTTTAAGCTTGGCATCAGAAAAATTAGCATCAGTCAGATTAGCCCCTCGAAAATTTGTACCTTTCATCCAAAAACTTGTAGCAGCAACGGCAGCATTTACGACGAAAGCATATTTCTCATTTCGGTTGATGGCTTGCCAACCTATATAAACACCAAGCCCAGCTATGCTTGTAAGTATTAACATACTCCCAGCCAATTTAGGTTCTGCTTGACTCAGAATTAAAAATAAAAACCAAATTGGAATCCAACATAAGCCTACCGTTAAAGCCAATGCTCTACTTACAATCAGAGCCAAAGCCATACCTACAGCTTCAACCAGAATCAAACCAACAGATCCTACTATAGCCACAACAATAGCTGTAATAATATAATTTTTCAGATCATAGTTATAGTTGAATACAGACTCAAGCCATGCCTTAAATTTGGCATCAGCTACACCAGAGATTCCCCTTGCAGAATTATTGCCACCACCTATTATTAACCAGGCATAAAATCCATATATCACGCCTACAGCTATAGTCAAGCGAGTAGCCCATTTCCCAAGGAAACTTAAAACCCCCAACCTAGCACTACTACCACCAATCACCAAGGCTATAATTCCAGCTATTGCTAAAATTGTCTTTGTAACCCAATCCCAAATAGTAGGTAATCCTATAACTGCCCCAAAAGCTAAGTTCCCAGTTACAGCTAAAGTGACAGCTCCTAAAGTTGCCTCAATACCTTGGCGGAAAATTACAACACAGATGACCGCAAACAGTAGAAGCACACTTATGGCAAAAATGTAAGTTGCTTCGTTAATAGGAGTTATGAGAAAGGTTTGTAGGTAATACCCCATAATGATTGCGCCAATGCCTGATGAGAGCGATAACAGCATTGAGCAAAATATTAACCACATTTCTCGATAACTTTGCAGTCCTGCGGTGGTATGTGCGAAGTTAGCACCAACAAGAATAGCATCCGTAAAATCTGTACCCCGAATATCTGAATAGCTAAAATCTACACCCGTCAAGTCTTGCCCTTCATAGGATTGACCCCGCAAATTAGCACGGCGAAGCGTGCTTTCAGAACGCAATGCATTTAGCCTTGATTGCACAGGCGCGGGAGTGGGCAACCTTACACCAGCAATTCGGATTTGGTTATCTACACCCACTAACTCCTTCAGATGGGTTGTTGCTACTTCTATGTTTCCACGGACAAAAGCTGCTATACCACGAGCATACGTTAGCAAAGATTGAAACTCCGGCAGTGGCAATGCCAAATTCTCCAGCAACGACAACATACGCAGGATTTCAGCAGGATTATCAAAATTTAGCTGAGAAAACGCTAATGCTAATTCGTAGGTGGTTTTGTGAGGACGGGTGTAAGCTAACGCTGCCCATCTCTGTGCTTTTGCAAAATTTTGAACATAAGATTCATCACTTTGAAGCTGTTGGCGAATATGGTCTAGTAAGAAGTTTGATAATTCTTCAATCCGTGTTTGACCAAAACAATCATCTTGTCGCAAACGATTTAGCAATTCGTTTCGCACTGTTGCGTCCATCTGGTATAGTTCATACCCAACTTCGTTACATAAACTTGAAAGTAACAGATCGGCTACAGCAAACCAAGGAATGTTCAGGGCTTGACCACGGATATCCTGCCGAAAGTTGATCCACAAAGAGTAAAGTAGATCCGAGGTGAGTACCAACGGCAAAGCAGCGTGATATGCTAGCACAAGATGTGCCTGACCAAAGCGTTTTTCAAAAGACGCAATCCGTCGAGCAGCGATACCAGGTTTTAGGTTAGAGGTAACTGTCATACAACTAATTTATTTTCAAAGTTTCGATACCCCAAAATGTCCAGATTGACCGCGTAGGATAGAAATCGCATTATGTAAACCTTGGCGAGTTAATTCAAACATCGGCACTAATCGAGCAATTTGACCTGCGCTAGTACCAAACCAACGATAACGAGGCATTGGATTGAGCCAAGCAATATGACGAATCTGCTGTTTGAGTTGCTCTAAAAATTGTGCAGTTACTTCCACTCGCTCTGGATTTAATCCACCTCTTGCAGCACCAGCATCGCTAAATACCAAGGCAGAAGTATGGGGAAAACGTAGGCTGTTTAGAACATCGTCAATTGTTTTTGGCACTTGATAGTAGCGATCGCGGTAAAGGTAATCAATTGGACAATTATGGAAGTAATAAATATCTGTATCTTCCAAACGTCCACCTCGGATGGCAGTTTCCGCTAATTGATGTGATAAATTTTGAAATGGCATCATTGAACCATCTTGATCGATAAGCAGCAACAGCTTACTCCTATTAACACGACGCGGTACAATAACTGGTTCGAGTAACACTCCCTGTCTGCTAATGCGTTTAATTGTTCCCTCTATATCGAGTTCTGTTGGTACTCCTTCCCGAAGCATACGGCGTAGATAACGCCAACTCTGTTTCATCTGGCGACGGGTTAGTGGAGGATATTCAGTTATTTGAATAAAGCGGTTGATAGGTTTTACAGTTTCTACTTTGGAAGTTTTTTGTTGAGATTCTAGCACTTTTATCTCGTTGCTTGTATTCCCCAAAGTTTCAGATGAACTGTTATCTGGCATTATATTTTCTGGCTCAGAAGGTAGGGAGTTTTGAACAGCATTACGTTCCCTATTTCTTTTTCCTAAAGTAAAGTAGACAATAGCGAAAATAATAACAAAACCAATAAAGTAGTATAGGAGAAGATTCCAGATTGAAATTTTTTTCCTACCGTTTTGATTTTCATCAACTACCATAATCTCAAAATTCTGTGACGTCGTGGCACGGCCATCAGTAGCTCGAAGCTCCACAGGATACCTTTTTGGTTTCTTTTCAGAGTGCCCATCATCTTTGCAATTCCCAATAGTGCTTCCTTCTATGCCAGATAGGGTGGCTGTTCTGTTTTTATTATCTTTAAAAGTTAGCCAGCAAGGAAAGCGTAACGCTTCAATCTTTATCTTGTCATCTTTATTAAAATCATGAACTTTAATATCATATTTATAATCTTTGCCCTGTACTACGTCCTCATCAGGTATACTAGTGAAGAACGGAACGTGATTTAATTGCCAAATCCTGACAGCGATTCCGAACACTAAAATATAAATTCCTACTGGAATAATATAATCTCTAAGTAAAATTAAATAACTAAAAATTCTGAAGAACTTATGTCCTTCTTCTCGATCATCTTCTTTTGTAGGTTTTTCAGAAATTGAAGTAGGCGAAGTAAGCAGTCTGGAACTGTTAAGTGATTCTACTTGAGGAACAATAATTTGTTCAAAATGATAATCAAATAATTGTTTATCTTGTTTTGATTTTACCCATAGAGTACGGCATAATCTAGCTAAAGCATCTTTGTCTGAAATACCATAACCTGCTTGCAATGCCTTTAAAACTGCCTGATAATCATCCACACCAAGCGGCAATCCAGCTTGGCGTAATCGAGTAAATAGTTCTAGGAGAGGAAGATTATCCATTTAGTAGAAACTGGAGAGTGATGTTCATAGGCTGGAAGTTATAAACAGATAAGGAATTATTTGAGATAACGCTTATGGTCATCCCAATTTTTCAGTAAGACACCTGCAAATGGAATTTTGCCCTCCAACTTTGCTAAAATATCATCTTGGGGATATCGACGCAGCACACGAAGCCAGTCAATTAATTCGCTAGTGCTAACTTTTTTTCCTGCTTCCCCTTTGTCTTTCTGCATTTCTTCACGTAATTCAAGGAAGCGAGCTATAGCTTTTCTTACCAATGCTTCTGGTTCAGCAGGAAAGTGAGCATTTATGATATCAAAGAGCCGTTTATCATTCGGAAATTCAACATAATGAAATAAACAACGCCGTAGAAATGCGTCAGGTAAGTCTTTTTCGTCGTTGCTAGTAATAAAGACAATAGGAGGAATATTTGCCCTTATCATCTGGCGAGTTTCGTCAACAATAAAACAACGCTGATCTAACTCCAATAGCAAATCATTTGGAAAGTCAATATCAGCTTTATCAATTTCATCAATTAAAACTACAGTAGGTTTGTCAGAAAGAAATGCTTCTCCTAATGCTCCCCAAGTGATGTACGTTGAAGGTTGATTAATTCGTTGTTTTTCCTCTGGCGTTAGGCTATTAGAAGCTGCAAGTTGAGCATCCCGTAAACGTCCAACAGCATCGTAGTTATATAAGCCATCTTTTGCTCGACTTGTAGATTTTATATACCAGGCTTTTAAATCAAGTCCTAATTCATAAGCAACTGCTCTGGCTAACTCGCTTTTACCGCATCCAGGTTCTCCTTTTAACAGCAAAGGACGTTGCAAGCATATCGCAAGATTAACCGCTTCCACTAGTTCAGGATCGGGTAAATAGGGATATAACAGTTGACCTGTCTTAGGGTCGCATTCTCCTGGCTCAGGCTGGACTAAGCCTGTATATTCAAATACATGATTGCTCAACAAATTTTTAACCATTCTTCAAGCCATTCACATTCGCATAAATTACATATTTCCCGAAATGCTGGTATTGGCATACCAGCCTCACTATTTTCTAGAATTGTTTGTATGACTCGCTCTATATTTTCTATAAAAACTAGTTGATTTATGTCATCAAATTCATGATTAATCCAATTTCGCAATACAGTATCAGAAAATACGTTGATTAAGGGTAATTTTACAGGTGTAGAACAACTCCAGGTTTGCTCAAAATTTTCAGCAAATGAAACACTCCAGCTTTGGCTTTCAACACTGCTTACATTATCTATTAAGAACATTAGTAATTTGAAGTTTGTTTGGGAGGCAACACTTTGAGCTTGAGTAGCAAGTGGCAACCAAAATTCCTGTATTAGTTCCTGTAGAAGCTGCTCAGACATGAATTCCACATTGTCAACAACAATGTAGATATTCTTAGTTGTCCAAGATTTAAATATTTTCCCCGCAATTAAATCTGGAGAATCTTTTATTCCCCCAAAGTGACGACCTAATTCCCTCCACATTGTTTGAGAATTTGGATTGTAAACAAGACAGTCAAGATCCACCAACACAGGTCTATCCGATACCCTGCGGATTTTTTTAAGCAATCGATTCGCCAACCAATGTTGTCCATAGTCTTGAGAAGAACCATGAATTAAAAATGCTGCTATTTGATGTCTCCAAATAAACCTGGAAAATAGTTGCTCCTGATCTGTGTAGTCCAACTTAAGTAGAGAGTGATAGAGTCGCTGGTTCTTGATTTGACTCATTTGCCAATCAAGTTCCTCTTGCTTTACCTTAGCTTGCTCAAGTAGCTGTTCATATTGGAGGCATCTAGTTACATCCGTTTCAATCGCTAGAGCGTTACGTAATCTGTTTATCTTCTCTATGAATATGTTGTATTGCTGCTGTAATCCTTCAAGATTATCTTCAAAATTTTGATTAGAAAGCATTAATTTTTTAATAAATAGCTATTACTGTCCGTCAGGTTTAATTTATGTTTACTGAAGTTTAGTGTTTATAATTTCAAGCTGCTCATCGAGACGCTTGCATTCTAATTGAGTCCGTTCAATCTGTTTTTCCAATTTAAAGCAAACTGCTTCATCTGTCTCAATCGCCAGAGTATTTCTCAAACGTCGTAGCTTTTCATTAAACAAGTCGTACTGCTGTTGCAACCCCTCACGCTCTTTTTCTAACTGACGACGTTGCCAGCTATCCAATCTATTATATTTGGGAGTTTCATTTTTAGCAGAAGCAGATAATTTAGGGCTTTTCTTCAACACTGGGGTAAAATGTTCCTGAATTCCTGCCATACGGATAGAACTACACCCCCACTTGTAAGCAAACTCAAAGTCACGTCCTCCACCTAAAGCATCGTAAAAGCCAAAAGCAAATTCGAGAGCAGCACTATCCCCGATAGCCTGATTCATACCAATTACGTAGGAAATATGTTGAGCAATTGCTTCTGCCTGAATCTCCGAGTAACAGGCGTTCAAAATTACACACTCTATCTCCGAGGCAACTAGTTCAAACAAACCTGCTAATGATTCAGCATCAACAAACTTAGTTTTTCCAACTTCATCCTCAAAAACAAGACCATCTTCCCCGCTACCATGTCCCGAAAAGTGAACTATTAGAGGATTCACCTCTAAAATCGCACTTTGAACATCCCTTGGACGAACTGCCCAGCGTTGCACTAAAGTAAAGCGATCGCGGTGTTGCGATCGCCGCACAGTTTCACTTATGTCACGCACTTCCTGATCCAATCGTAGGGACGTTGTACTTTTAGGATTTGCTGCCAGGATCAAAATGGTTTTAGTCGGGGCACCAATAATACTCATAATGGAAACTTGAGGCATTTTTTGCTCAAACTACAACCGCAAAAATAAATTTATTATCTAATAGCTTAAAGTATGTTTAGTTCCCTGAAGTGCTTGTGTTGGGGTAGGGTGCTAACGGTAAACGCGATCGCCTACTCAACTTGAATACCTGAGTACCCAAATGTTCATACAGCCTAATTAAATGTGTACCTAGGTAGCGGTATGATGCTTCCATCTCTAGTGAGGGAAGATTATGCTGATCATTACAACGCAGAAACGTAGAAGCGAAATAGAGTCTAACTTGGAAAGTGGACATTTTTTAGTAAACAAAAGAGTGCGTTCAGGAAGTCACGCACTCTACTTAAGATAAAAACAAGGAATTAGGTATGAAATATAACAGTCACCAGAGGCAGAAACGCTAAGAGAAAACCATTCCAAGACTGTAATTGAACTTCTGGAATTGGTTCTGGCTGTGCTAACAATGCTTCTATCCTCTGTTCTAAACGCTCTACACCGCTAGAACCCAAAGCCGCACAGAAAATTTCTGAGGATACAGGCGGACTACTAACTACCAACAAAAGTGATTCTGCCAGCAGCAGGGGATCTACTTGTGAAGCTGCGTGTGCGTCGGCTCGTAGTTCGCGCAAGATTAACAACTCTTGCCACAAAGCTTCTGTATTTGGCAACCAAGCAGTGCAGGAACGCACCCAACCCAACCAGAAAAACCAGAATGTGTCTCGGTAATGGTAATGCCCTTGTTCGTGGGCTATGACAGTTTCCAATTGTTCTAATGAAAGAGTTTGCAGCAGTCCCTGGCTAAGGACAAGTTCGGGTTGCCAAAATCCAATTTGACCTGCAAACAGCGCCCCTGTGTCCAAAAGCCGGGCTTGTTTTCCTGCAAGATTAACTAAGGGACAGTTGCGGGTAGATTCCACAGACTGCCATCCTCCCCAGGCAAGTTTTATGCACAAAACGGCAAAAAAAGCAAGAGAACTTAATGCGAGTACATAGCTAAACCAACCTGTGTGCAACCCGCTCATTTTACCTTGGGGTCCCATGCATATAAGGGCGATCGCCGTCATGAAAATGAGCAACGGGGGAAACAGAAATAAAAATAGCGTTGTTTGCCATCGCTGACTCCAAGAACCTTGAGGTGGTGTCCATTGGCATCTTGTCCAGTAAGCAATGAAGAAAGCAGCCACAATCATGATGAGATGCATTATTTTTCCTCCCTGGCTTGGCGTGCGGCTTGAATGCGTTTGGCGATCGCTTGTATTTGCTCGGAAGCAGTTTCATCGAGACTATCTGCAAAAGCAGCGATGACATCGGGATTACCCACCGCCAGAAATCGCTGCAAGTGTTCGTGTGCTCTGATGACGTCTGCTTGCTGCTTTGTCACTAATGGTCGCCAATAGTATGCTCGCCCTTTTGTATTACAAGCTAGCCAACCTTTGTCGGTAAGGCGACGCAGCACGGTGGTCACAGATGTATAAGCGAGTTCGCGGTTGGGGTCAGTGAGAATGCGATCATGTACATCCTTCACTGTAGCCGAACCCAGTTCCCAAAGGATATTCAAAATTTCTGCTTCCAACGGACCTACAGACAATTGTTTAGGACGATAGTTAGGTAAAGGTGCCATATCAACTTAGAATAGGGGGTTATGAGTTGTACATATGCGTTGTGTAGCCTCAGTTTGGTAGTGCAGCGAGTGAACGCCAAACACAGCTTTTTCAAGTCTGTTCTTTTCTCAGATTACACGTTGATTGAAAATTACTGTGTTAATAAAAGAAATATTGAATAACTTAAAGACGTGCCATAAGACGTGACGCCAGTCGCTGTGAGTTCGGGAAACCCTCCAAAGGGCGCTGGCTCGCCATGGCAGGTCTCTACATTGTTTTTCGCAGATGTCTAATCTAGTAGACAATTGATTTGGAAGTTTTGCAATTTTGTTGAGGATTGCTGTGACGCCAGAGGAATTTCGCCGTATAGGTCATCAGTTAATCGATTGGATCGCTGACTATCGCTCCTCAATCGATGAGTTTCCTGTCATGTCTCAAGCCGAACCTGGTTCAATCCGCGCTTCCTTTCCGGTTACACCCCCAGAGGTCGGTGAATCGCTTGATGCAAGTTTCATCAACGACCTTGATCGCATTATTTTACCAGGCATAACTCACTGGAACCATCCGAGCTTTTTTGCGTACTTCCCGTCGAATGCCAGCCTTAGCGCAGTTCTGGGCGACCTCTTGAGTACTGGTTTGGGCGCACAGGGGATGCTCTGGCAAACAAGCCCCGCTGCAACTGAACTTGAAGAAGTCGTCGTTGACTGGTTGCGGCAACTTGTGGGCTTGAGCGAGAATTTTGTCGGGGTAATTCACGATACTGCTTCTACTGCAAACTTGGTGGCGCTGTTGTGCGCCAGAGAGCGGAGTACGAACTATTCCCAGAGTCAAGGCGGTTTGCAAGCAGAACAAGCCCCCCTGACTGTATACACCTCCAGCGAGTCTCACGGCTCGGTGGAGAAAGCTGCGTTGCTGGCTGGGTTTGGTCGGGTGAATGTGCGGGCAATTGAAACGGACGACGAACACGCGATGGATGCGATCGCGCTTGAGCGGGCAATCAATTTTGATATTGAGCGCGGATTGCGCCCTTGTGCTGTTGTCGCCACGATTGGTACTACTCCCACCAGCGCCCTTGATCCACTTCACAAGATAGCTCAGATTGCGCGATCGCACAACTTGTGGTTGCATGTAGACGCAGCCCTTGCAGGTGCAGCGATGATTTTACCAGAATGCCGTTCTATGTGGGCAGGTATCGAGTATGCAGACTCGCTGGTGTGGAACCCGCACAAGTGGCTGGGTGCAGCGTGCGACTGTTCGCTGTACTACGTGCGTGACCCCGAACACCTGATCCGTGTGATGTCTACGAACGCCAGTTACCTCCAGACGGCTGCTGACGGTCAGGTGAAGAACTTCCGCGACTGGGGCATCCCTCTCGGGAGGAGATTTCGCGCCTTGAAGCTGTGGCTGCTTATTCGTTCTTCTGGTGCCGAGGGGTTGCGCGATCGCTTGCGCCGGGACCTCAAGAACGCACAATGGTTGCGCGAGCAGGTGGACTCCACCCCGAACTGGGAACGTGTCGCGCCTGTGCCGCTTCAAACTGTGTGTGTGCGTCACGTCCCACCTGGTATGACTCCTGACGAGGTAGACGCTCACACCCTTGATTGGGTTTCGCGAATAAATCGTTCTGGCAAGGCTTTCTTAACACCAGCAAAACTCAAAGGTCGCTGGATGGTGCGTGTATCCATCGGGGCTGAACCCACCGAAGACCATCATGTCGAAGCGCTTTGGCTACTTATGCAGCGCGAAGCAGAGTGCCAGTAGATACGATGGTTGGTGACGCTAACTGGTTAAAATGTTATCTCGTGAGTATTAAATACTATTAAATCAGGTGAATCCAGCGCGTGAAGCTATTCGTTTACCACACTCCGGAATTGACTCCAACAGATAAAGTGCCAGATTGCGCGATCGCAGTCGATGTGCTACGAGCTACTACAACAATGGCGACAGTCTTAGCAGCTGGCGGCGAAGCTGTCCAAGTCTTTAGTGATTTGGATAAACTCATGGAAGTCAGCGAAAAATGGTCTGCTGAAAAACGCCTGCGAGCTGGAGAACGCGGCGGTGCAAAAGTTTCTGGCTTTGAATTGGGGAATTCTCCTCTCGACTGTACGCCAGAACTCGTACAGGGGCGGCGCTTGTTTATTAGTACCACCAATGGCACTCGTGCTTTACAAAGAATACAATACGCCAAAGCTGTACTAGCTGGGGCTTTTGTCAACCGTGCTGCAGTGGTGCAATATCTGTTGCAAAAGCAACCAGAAACAATTTGGTTAGTTGGTTCAGGTTGGGAAGGCAGTTTTTCTTTAGAAGATACGGCTTGTGCAGGTGCTATAGCGTATAGTGTTGTGCAGCAAACCAACTTCCCACTAGAGGAACTAGCGGGTAATGATGAAGTTATAGATGCGATCGCTCTTTACTCGCAATGGCAAGACAACCTATTGGGACTTTTCCATCTTGCCAGTCATGGCAAACGTCTACTGCGCCTGAACTGTCATGAAGACCTGAAATATTGTTCTCAAACTGATATTTTAGATGTCTTGCCCATACAGCAAGAACCAGGAGTGTTAAAAAATTATAATCAATAAAATTGATTAAAGTGAGTGGGGCTGGTGACAGTCTCGCTCTCGTTTAATCAAAGCATCTCCAACAGCTTAGGCAGTCAAGCGTGTACTTTGCGTGGCTGTAGAACACAACTTACGGCTTGAATCAAACATATGCGCTCTTAAATAAATTGATTAGGACTTACGCAAAATTATGAAAAAACGAACCGCAAAGGACGCAAAGGACACGAAGAAATAAGAGTTTCACGACTAGTTCTTGCGTAAGTCCTATTGATTAGGAGTGTGGTAAAGGCGGCACTGTGAATCCAAGCATCACGTACGATTTGCCGTTAAACTCAAAGTCTGTGAGCAACTCCATACCAAGTTTTTGAGTATGCGCCCGTAATGAGCGCGGATTGTCCTTTGCCACAAAAGCAACGCCAGCATTGAATCGTGTTGCTATTTGAGCTAGAAGTGCTTGAAACAAACCTTGTAAGACACCAGTCCCACGGTAAGCAGTCGCAATACACACCGGACCATACAAAAAGGAATGATAATTGCTCAAAGGCTGCCCCTGAAATAAGGTTTCCTGATACAAGCTCATCATATGTTTGAGCAACGGAAACTGCACAGAGTATTCTTGAGTTGTTCCGCAAACATATCCAACCACTAACTTCTCCTGCACAGCGACAATGACTGCCAAGTCTTCGTTTATTGCTGCAAGCTGAGAATCGTCCATATCAATTGATACAAAGCCATTCTGCCGCGACTGTTCAGACAAGTTGGAAAAGAGATTCTTTCTATCAAAGCATAGTGGGAGGATAAGAACCCCTGTTCGCGTAGCGTCCCGAAGGGAAGATGTAGTTTGACGCACGGAGGAAAACTGCATCTGTGTTTTTAAGGGGGGGATAAAATCCGACTTCTTCGGACTTTAGTCCTTTGTTTCTTTTTCAATGTATAGCCTTACGGCTTCTCTGATTAACTCATTCATTGACCTCTCTTTTCGTTTACTTAGTTTTACTAATTCTTCATACTCTTGTTTAGAAAATCTTGCACTAAATCTACTCATAACATCATCGATATGTTATATTGATGTCATGGTAGCACAAGGATGAAAAACTCCAAAAAAACAAACGTGATGCCATACCTACCCTCACAATTGAAGATATGGGGTTGTGTTGAAAAGTCTTTTCAGAGCCATCAACACGTAAAATCTTCAAGGTTGGAAGGAAGGAAAGTGCCGCACAGCCCTGAGCTTGTCGAAGGGTCGAGGCGCTTCGGGCTGTCTTACCCTCGTCAACGTGTTTTACAAAAACACGAGACAACGTTACTCCGTGCGGCTTTTAGCCCAGGTCGTAACAACAGTCTAGAATCCTGGTTTTTCAAAGCCAGGAGAGTTCAAGCAGAACGAGAATGTCACCCCTTCGGGAAATTCAAAATTCAAAATTCGCTCGTTCAAACATTTTGAACCCCACGGATGAATCCGGGGGCTTCGATATAATGTTGCAAAGCATTTTTATCCCTCCATTAATAAAATCTTGGCGCAAGACCGTTACTCAAATTCAACTTAAATTAAAAATTCAAAGAATTTAAAATTTTTCAATTCAAAATTTCTTAATTATTTTTGAATTTTGAATTTTGAATTTTGAATTTGAGCGTGATTGCGCTCCGCGCACTGCCCTTTGGGCAATCGTGGGTCAGGATAATCAGCTGCTGATGCCCGTCTGAAAATGATGTCCGTCATGGTTATTGAGGTTAAGCTTACACGCTATCAAGCGAAAATGCGATTGAAGTGGCTCAAATAGTTAAGTTTTCTTGCCGCACATTGCTAACCCTGCTAAATATCCGGTTGTCCAAGCACTTTGGAAGTTAAAGCCGCCAGTGACACCATCGATATCCAAAATCTCTCCAGCAAAGTGAAGACCTGGAACTAACTTACTTTCCATTGTTTTAAAGTTGACTTCCTTGAGGGTAACACCGCCACAGGTGACAAATTCTTCCTTAAAAACTCCTTTGCCCTTGATTTGGTATTGTCCTTGGGTAAGTTCTTGCACCAACTGATTGAGTGTTTTATTGGATAATTCTGCCCAACGGTCTTCTGGAGTGATACCTGCACGAAAAATAATATACTGCCAGAGGCGGTGGGGTAAGTCAACGCCGCGATGCAATGCGATCGCCCGCTTCGCCCATTCATTTTTGACTGCTAACAATTTTTCCCGGACTTCTTCTGGCTTAAGATCGGGTAGCCAATTAATCAGTAAAGTTGCTTGATAATTGCTTGAATGCAACACTCTCGCAGCCCAAGCAGATAGTTTTAGCACAGCTGGACCACTGAAACCCCAATGGGTAATGAGCAATGGTCCGGTTTGCTCTAGTTGCGGCTTTCCTGATACGCTTAAGCGCAACCGCACAGAGTTGACACTCACACCAGCCAACTTCAAAACTTTTTCATCACGAATGTTGAAAGTAAATAAAGAGGGGACTGGTGGTTCAATTGTATGTCCCAACGCCTGAGCTATTTTATAACCTACAGGATTGCTACCCGTAGCAACGAGTAGGCGATCGCACTCCAAAGTTTCTCCCGACTTAAGAAGAATTTCAAACACAGTGCTGTGTTCAGAATCCTGCTTTTTAAGTATTGTCACTGAAGCAACAAATATCCCAGTACGTATTTCTACCCCAGTTGCTTTAGCTGTATTGATCAAACAGTTCACGATAGTTTCCGAATTATCAGTGATGGGAAACATCCTTCCATCAGCTTCGGTTTTCAGCGGTACTCCGTGAGCCGCAAACCAGGCTATTGTATCTTTAGCTTGAAAGCGAGTGAACGCACCTAGCAAAGCTTTCCCGCCTCTAGGATAATTTTGTACCAATTCTGATGGGTTAAAACAAGCTTGAGTAACATTGCAGCGTCCTCCGCCAGAAATACGGACTTTCGCCAGGACTTCACGACTGGCTTCGAGTATTGTAACTTTTGCGTGGGGGTTGGCTTCCGCTGCGGCGATCGCACCAAAAAAACCACCTGCGCCACCACCGACAACTATAACCCGTAGCGGTTTCACTTTTTTCCTTCTCCTCTCATTCCTTGGCGTCCTCCGTGTCCTTGGCGGTTCATTTTATAAAGAGGACTCCCATAGCTTATCTATTGTATTGCTAACTTAACGTGAGTTCTGGTGAACCTCTCCCACCCAACCTCCCTCTCCTACAAGGAGAGGGAGGAGCTAAGTAAAAATGGGATTTTTAAGCCTCTCCCCTTGTAGGGGAGAGGTTTGGAGAGGGGTCAAATCAGGATACATCGAACTCACGTTAACTTACTTTATGGTAGGGGTAAACATCTTTGATATTGGCATTGAAATACTTGCCATGTGATGGAGCACTCATTAAGCCTGCATAAACTGTAGCAGGAACGTCTTTATACTGATAGATTTCTCCCTTTTGAAACTCAATTTCCAGAACTTGATTTAACTCATCATATCCAACACTACGCAGATACTCTGACTCAACTGCTATTCGCTTATTAACTGTTTTCTGAAGTATAATCTCTCTAACTTCTTGAACAACTTCCGGCTGAACTGGTAACTCAAGAAACTTCTCAGCATAATCTAAAAATTGGTCGCTATGATACATATAAAATTGAAATTTATCGTTCCCAACTTCAGATATAATTTCTTGAATTAAATCAGGTCTTGGTTCCAGGGTTTCTCCCTTATACTTTAACCACCAATCTTCTTTATTATCATCTGTGACAAAGATGAGCGGTCTTTGTTGAGCTTTTGCATAATCTATTAATTGAAACCAAAGAATAACATCACCATAGCTTTTGGGAACAGGTTTATTAGCATCTTTGTATCCAGGGGGCTTGTGATACTGGAATCGTTTCTCAGCTTTTTGATAGTAAATATTTTCTAGTTCTTCTTCAGTGTAAGGCAGACCAACTTTACCCTCAAACAAATCAGATAGCTGTTCTCGTAGTTCGTCATATTCAAGATAATTCGGGTGATGGTCTTGACCTATCCTAATTTGAGATATCACTTTTTCTATGACTTGTTCAATATCTTCTAAAATTTCCTGAGTATTGATAAATGGATGCCGTTTGTATTCCTGAAAATCATTTCTTATGTCTTGAAGTTTTTCGTTTAAACTTTTCTCGATTCTTTCATATGCTTTCACATACCTTTCTATAACATAGACTCGATTCTTTTGGTACTCATAACCGACTTGATAAGGTATCCAAATTCTTTCTTGTAGCCGCGTCAGAATTTCAAAAAATCTGGCTCGCGTTTCTGGCGTATAACAGTAAATGTGTAATAAAACATTAGTATCAAAAGAAAAAATACAATTTTTCCAAATTTCAGATATTTCTTCAGCCGTCGGTTTATAATAGCCACGAAATAAATTTCGCATATCCAGTTTCTAAATTTACGATAATGGGAGTAGGCTGGAAAACATTCTTGCAAAGCAGAAAGTGCAAGGTCTTTTTTCTAGAATGTGGTTACAGCGTATTGATTCATCTATCTAGAGACTGACTTAGTTAAAATTTCAGTTTATCAAACTTCAGCTTGCTCAAAACCTTATTTTTACGTTGTGGCTAGTGCCCACCCGAAGGGTTTTGAGAATGGTGCTGTTGACCATTGACTTTTGACTCCTAACTAAATATAAGCTGAAATATCTTCACCGCAATCATCTGCTAGATAGGATAGGGCGCGAAAACGCAAACCCACAAGTTGTTCATAAAGTGGGTTGATTTTACACATCGGCGGGATGTGAACAATTTTCCGTCCAAAAAGGGTGACATCGCGCTCAAAGGGACATTGGGAAGGTATCATTTTGCACAAAAAGCGGGCTACTCTGGGATCGTGAATTTCCAGTTTGTCTAGCCAATCACGCATGGGGCGCAGTGCATCAACTTGGCGCTTTGTGAGAGGGACGGAAGGAGTCTGTAGTTGCTGTGGGTGTTCTATAGTGTGGCGCAGCGCTTTGAGTAATTCCTCTGGCTGTTCTAAGGCTGTGCACAATTGATGCAAAAGGTTGTCTTCACTAGAAGAATAAGTACCATCGGCGATCGCTACCATCACCGCTGTTCTTAAAAAATTTTCCGCTGCTGTTGTATTTTTACCCAACACCGCAGCTAATTCTTCTGGTTCAATTGGCTCTAATGACTCAAACTTGATATTCGGTGCCAATTCTTTGTCAGTGATGCTAGCAATTAATTGCTGTTCTTGCGCATCAAAGTTACCATCCGCCCAAGCAATAGCCAGTAATCCCCGCAGCCAAGCTGCAATTTGTTCGTTGCTATAAGGAGATTTAACAGCACCTTTCATAAACCCAAGTTTTAAGCTACCTTACTTTGATACTAAGCTTATCATTCGTAGTCAGGGCTGAAGCCCTTAACTTCAACGGACACGCCTTCAGACTGAAAGTCTGGGGCTAAAAATTTATTAGCAAAAATGTGGAAAATCGGAACGTTCTTCTGTTTAAAAACGTGTAATAGTATATGAAAATCAACCCGCGTCTAAGGGATTTACAGGTATGACTGACCCCGTAACAACCTTAACAGCTTTTGTGATCGCTAAATTCGCTTTCAAAAAGTTTTTCGAGTCCGGTGTCGGTAAGCTGGGGGAAAAGTTCACCGAAACAGCGCTTACCAAGATGGATGAACTGCGCCAGAAGATTTGGGATAAGTTACGCGGGAACCCTAGAGCCGAAAAAGCTTTACAGGAAACAGAAAAAGGCTCGGAGGAAGATTTGCAGCGACTGGCGATATATTTAGAAGATGAAATGAAAGATGATCCCGAATTTGCTGCGGAAATTCGAGCCATTGCTCATGAAATCAATATTAACCGGGTTCAAGATAATAGCAGCCAAACTCAGAATATTTACGGTGGTAAAGGTTATCAAACTAAAATGGGTGATAACAATACCAATCAGTTTGGGGATACCCATAACTATTATGGTACTCCGCCACAACCTTGACTAGAGTCGTCCGGAGGGGAACGGACAAAGAGAAATCCCGTTAGTTCTATTATCAACGAATTACCCCCTGAAACCCAGAATTGGCACGGGCGCATAGATGAACTTGCCCAAATGCAAGAATGGTTGCAAGCGGATAACGTGCGTTTAATTGGCATTACGGGGGCTGGTGGTTATGGCAAATCTTCCCTGGTTGCAAAAGTCTATGCAACTGCACAAAGCTTTGAAAAGAAAGTTTGGGCAAACTTTAGCCAAAATTACCCCTTTGCGCTTTGGGGACGCTGGTTATTGGAAAAGTTAGGCAAAGCAACACCTGAAAAAGAAGCAGATTTATTAACTGCCGTTTGTAATAATTTGCGAACAGGGCGCTATTTGCTGGTATTGGATAATTTAGAAACTCTGCTAGAAGCAAACGGAGAATGGCATGATAAAACTTACTATGACTTCTTGCTGCGGTGGTTGAGTAGCCACACTGAAAGTGTAATTTTAGTAACTAGCCGCGAACAACCTCAATTACCGCCCAATACCCTGAATTACTGCCGTTGGTTGCCATTGAAAGGACTTTCAACCGATGCTGGGGTAGCACTGCTAGAAGATTTAGATATTCAAGGTGCTGATCCAGAAATAAGAGAATTTGTCAAGCAAGCGGATGGACATCCTTTATTAATCAAGCTGGTGGCTGGAGTGTTGCACGCTGATGAAGGGGATGTGGTTGATATCAGCGCTTTGAGACAAAATATCTTTGAAATTCTGGGGTTACATCGATACGACTCACAAGCGAGTATTGGTAAGATTCTTGATGCCAGTATTGCCCGGTTAACGCCAAAGTTAGAACAACTATTATTTAACTTAAGCGTATATCGTCCCGCTTTTAACGCCACAGCCGCAGCCGCACTTTTACCAGAAGAAGAAGTGACACAAGCGGATTTGCGGGGATTGGTTAAACGTTCGCTATTACAAGAAAACAAACTAGAAAGCGGTTGGGTATTTGAGTTTCAGCCGTTAATTTTGGCTTATCTGAAACAGCAAGCGGGTGATTTAAGCAAAGTACATGAAAGAGCGATCGCCTACTATCAATCTATCGCTCAAGAATCTGGATGGACGATAGAAGATATCACAGCAGAACTAGAAATTTTTCATCACCACTGCGAACTCAAGCAGTATCGACAAGCCTATAACATTCTTTATTCTTGCTACAATTTTTTGGATTTGAGAGGATATTACACTACCATTATTGAACTATCTAGCCGACTGGAAAAGGAATGGCAACCCAGTAATCAAGATGAAAATAGGAAATTTGCAGGTGTTCTCACATCTTTGGGCAGTACTTACAAGTCCTTGGGACAATATCAACAGGCGATTGATTACCATCAACAGTCACTTGCTATTTTTCGTGAGATAGGCGATCGCACAGGTGAAGGTGGCTCACTATGCAATCTAGGAAATGCTTACAGTGACTTAGGACAATACCAACAGGCTATTGATTACTATCAGCAAGCATTGATAGTTTTAGGAGAAACTGGTCATCATGAATTTCTAACCAATTCTCTACACGGTTTGGGTAATACTTACCGTTCCTTGGGACAATATCAACAGGCAATTGACTACCATCAGCAGTCACTTGCTATTTATCTTGAGATAGGTGATCGCAAAAGTGAAGCTGCTTCTCTAACTAGTTTGGGTAGTACTTACCGTTCCTTGGGACAATATCAACAGGCGATTGATTACCATCAGCAGTCACTTGCTATTTATCTTGAGATAGGCGATCGCAATGGTGAAGCTGCTTCTCTAACTGGTTTGGGTAGTACTTACCGTTCCTTGGGACAAAACCAAATTGCGATTGATTACCATCAGCAGTCACTTGCTATTTTTCGTGAGATAGGCGATCGCAAAAGTGAAGCTGGTTCTCTGAATAATTTGGGTAATGCTTACGATTCTTTGGGACAATATCAACAGGCGATTGATTACGATCAGCAGTCACTTGCTATTTTTCGTGAGATAGGTGATCGCAAAAGTGAAGCTGCTTCTCTAACTGGTTTGGGTAGTACTTACCGTTCCTTGGGACAATATCAACAGGCGATTGATTACCATCAGCAGTCACTTGCTATTTATCTTGAGATAGGCGATCGCAAAAGTGAAGCTGCTTCTCTGAATAATTTGGGTAATGCTTACGATTCTTTGGGACAATATCAACAGGCGATTGATTACGATCAGCAGTCACTTGCTATTTTTCGTGAGATAGGTGATCGCAAAAGTGAAGCTGCTTCTCTAACTAGTTTGGGTAGTACTTACCGTTCCTTGGGACAATATCAACAGGCGATTGATTACCATCAGCAGTCACTTGCTATTTATCTTGAGATAGGCGATCGCAATGGTGAAGCTGCTTCTCTAACTGGTTTGGGTAGTACTTACCGTTCCTTGGGACAAAACCAAATTGCGATTGATTACCATCAGCAGTCACTTGCTATTTTTCGTGAGATAGGCGATCGCAAAAGTGAAGCTGGTTCTCTGAATAATTTGGGTAATGCTTACGATTCTTTGGGACAATATCAACAGGCGATTGATTACCATCAGCAGTCACTTGCTATTTTTCGTGAGATAGGTGATCGCAAAAGTGAAGCTGGTTCTCTGAATAATTTGGGTAATGCTTACAATTCTTTGGGACAATACCAAATTGCGATTGATTACTGTCAGCAGTCACTTGCTATTTTTCGTGAGATAGGTGATCGCTATAATGAAGCTGCTTGTCTGAATAATTTGGTTAATGCTTACAATTCTTTGGGACAATACCAAATTGCGATTGATTACTGTCAGCAGTCACTTACTATTTTTCGTCAGATAGGCCATCGCATAAATGAAGGAGGCTCACTATGCAATTTAGGAAATACTTACGAATTCTTGGGACAATACCAACAAGCAGTTGATTGTTATCAGCAATTATTAACGATTCAACGCAAGATGGGCGATCGCAATCGTGAAGCTAATTCTCTAAGTAATTTGGGCAATGCTTACCGTTCCTTGGGACAATACCAAATTGCGATTGATTACCATCAACAGTCAGTTACTATTTTTCGTGAGATAGGCGATCGCAATGGTGAAGCTGGTTCTCTAAATAATTTGGGCAATGCTTACCGATCCTTGGGACAATACCAAATTGCGATTGATTACTGTCAGCAGTCACTTACTATTTCTCAAGATATAGGCGATCGCAAAGGGGAAGCTAATTCTCTTAATGATTTGGGTATTGCTTACAAAACCTTGGGACAATACCAAATTGCGATTGATTACTATCAGCAGTCACTTACTATTTCTCAAGATATAGGCGATCGCACAGGTGAAGGTGGCTCACTATGCAATCTAGGAAATGCTTACCGTTCCTTGGAACAATACCAACAGGCTATTCATTACTATCAGCAAGCATTAATAGTTTTACGAGAAACTGGTCATCGTGAATTTCGAGCCAATTCTCTAGGTGGTTTGGGTAGTACTTACGCTTCCTTGAGAGAATACCAACAAGCGATTGATTGTTACCAGCAGTTATTAACGATTCAACGCGAAATAGGCGATCGCAATGGTGAAGCCAATTCTCTGATTGGTTTGGGCAATGCTTACTATTCCTTGGGACAATACCAACAAGCAATTGATTACTATCTGCAGTCACTTACTATTTATCGTGAGATAGGCGATCGCAATGGTGAAGCCAATTCTCTGATTGGTTTGGGCAATGCTTACTATTCCTTGAGAGAATACCAACAAGCAATTGATTACTATCAGCAGTCACTTGCTATTAAACCAGAGATAGGCGATCGCAAAGGTGAAGCCAATTCTCTGAATAATTTGGGCAGTGCTTACTGTTCCTTGAAACAATATCAACAAGCAATTGACTGTTATCAGCAGTTATTAACGATTCAACGCGAGATAGGCGATCGCACTGGTGAAGCCAAATCACTTCAAAATCTTTCCCGGCTTTATAATTTGACAGGCAGAATTAAGGAAAGTTATGCAGTTGGTTTTCAAGCCACTCAAATTCTACAAGAACTAGAACTTCCTATTGAAGCTTGGGCTATACCTAAGTGGCAGAAGTCAATTGCTAAATTTGCTCAACGTGGTAAATTGCAGTTGGGTTTATGCTTTCTGGCTGGGTTTTTCGCTTTCCCCTTTGCCCTAGTTTTCATTGTGTCGTTGATTTTATGGCGCGTGGTAAAATCTCAATTACTGCGACGTTGATAGTTTTCTAGTTGTTTTCGGTTAAAAAATAGCCACAACTACCAAATTGCCCTTGCTATTACGGAACCTTACCGACTACCCCTACCCAAGTACCCGACGAGCGATTATGGGTACTCGCGGTGCTGTGGCAACAAGTCAACCGTTGGCTGCGATCGCCGGGATGGAGATGTTATGGGCTGGGGGAAACGCGGTGGATGCTGCTGTGGCAATGGCGATCACCTTGACGGTACTAGAACCCACAGGCAACGGTATTGGTTCAGATGCTTTTGCCTTAGTTTGGGACGGGCAAATGCACGGTTTAAATGCTTCTGGTAAAAGCCCGCAAAATCTGACTTTAGAACAGTTTGCCGGACTCAAGGCTGTGCCACAAATTGACTGGCGTGCTGTTACCGTACCAGGCGCTGTTTCTGGATGGTGGACATTGTGGGAACGTTGGGGACGCCTGCCTTTCGAGCAGTTATTTGCACCAGCGATTCGCTATGCTGAGCAAGGTTTTCCCGTGTCGCCAGTCACATCAGTTCTTTGGAAGCAAGCAGAAAAAATTTTCCTCTCCCTGACAGGTGCTGAATTTGCGCCGTTTAAAGAAGTTTTTTTCCCTCACAATAGAGCACCAGCCGCCGGAGAAATTTGGCATTCCCAAGCTCATGCTGATACACTGCGGGAAATAGCTGCTACTGGTGGCGAAAGCTTTTATCGAGGTAGACTTGCTGAACGCATAGCTAACTTTGCCGCAGACACAGGCGGATACTTGATTGCCAGTGACTTAGCTGCACATCAAGCTCATTGGGTAACACCAATCTCAACTAACTACCGAGGAATTACTGTTTGGGAATTGCCACCCAACACCCAAGGCATCGCGACTTTAATGGCTTTAAATATTCTCTCTGGCTTTGATTTGTCCAAAATCAAACGCGAATCACCTGAAAGCTACCACTTGCAAATTGAGGCATTGAAACTTGCCTTTGCTGATTTGTACAAGTACATTGCTGACGAGCCTTTTCTACAAGTTTCTGCGTCGCAGCTTCTTTCGTTGGATTATGCAGCTTCTCGTCGCTCTTTGATTGGGGAAAAGGCAATTCCCACAGCGAACTTCGGATTACCAAAAGGTGGAACTGTGTATCTCGGGGCGGCTGATGGTGAATTGATGATATCCTTCATCCAATCGAACTACTTTGGTTTTGGAAGTGGCATTCTTCCGGCTGGCACTGGGATTGCACTGCAAAATCGAGGATGCGGATTTACCTTAGAGCCAGGGCATCCCAACCAGCTAGCACCAGGAAAACGCCCTCTGCATACAATAATTCCTGGTTTTTTGACTCAAGATCATCAACCGATTGGAGCATTTGGTGTGATGGGTGGGGCTATGCAACCTCAAGGACATCTGCAAGTCGTGGTTAATTTGGTGGATTATGGCATGAATCCCCAAACTGCTTTGGACGCTCCCAGATGGCAGTTTACCGAAGATTCTACAGTTCTTGTAGAGCAAACTGTAGCTTCTAATATACTACAGGGACTACAAAAGCGCGGTCACAATGTGCTGCCAAGTCCAAAGGAATTTTTTGGTAAAGGTCAAATTATCTTGAAGCAGAATCAAGTACTCATTGCTGCCAGTGAGCCTCGTGCTGATGGTCTGGCTGTTGCTTGGTGAAACGAGCCTAATAGCACAATACGCTTCAGTTAAGGATTTTTGGTGGGATTCGCGTTCTTTGTAGAGACGCGCCATGGCGCGTCTCTACATTGTGATCCTGATAAGGGTTCTGGTCTTATCACCAACCGTATTGCCTTATAGCAGGCTAAAACCGGCTGTTTAAAAATCTCTGATTTCTGCCTTTTGTCTGATGCGCTGTATGCACAGATGGACTCATGCCGCAGACAACCAGGCTCATATTTTAAGGTGAGTTCTCAGAACCTCTCCCACCTTGTAGGAGAGGGAGGAGCTACCTACGTAAAAATAGGATTTTTAAGCCTCTCCCCTTGTAGGGGAGAGGTTTGGAGAGGGGTCAAATCAGGATACATCGAAAACTCACGTTATTTTACTCTTGACAAAAAAATCTTTAAGTTTTCACGAATCCTATATACTAAAAACAAAACATATCTGACACTGAGATGTCACCAGAGCAGGATACAAGAATCGTAAATAGTTGATGAAAAAATAATTGATGAAAAACGTTTCTCTCCTGATATCTTGCACCTAACCGTAGAAACCACGATGAAGCAAAAAGCGCAGAAAGAAAGTTACATTTTCTTATGCGGGTCTTTATCGAAAATAAAACACTTTACGCTTAGTACTTAGTATTTCAATAACATTTCTTTTTTCAGGTGCAAGATGTAAATCTCTTAATCTTGGCGTTCTTGGCTCAGGAGCGGTTTATTAAAAAATTCATTGTTTATAATCGCTGAGGGGGTAGGTGCATCATGTCTAAATGTCCTATTTGCGAAAGTGACACTGATAAAATCTTAAATGTAAAAGAAATGGTTCAAGGAACGCGAGAGATATTCCGTTATGGATTATGCTCTGAGTGTCACACCTTGTTTTTACTCCCAGAAGATATTCCTTCCAATCTAGCTAAGTACTACGAAGATTATGATGCTCTTTCTTCAGCCAATACCTTTAATATCAAAGAATGGAAGAAAAAAATAAAAAATATCTTTATATATCCTTACTATAGATACCTAATGCTTAATAATAATTTGATAAGCAAAGCTATATATAGTATTTTGGAACAAAAATTAAGCCTTGAATTAAGAGCATTGATTGGTGTTATACCAAGCTTAGATGCTCAGATTCTTGATATTGGTAGTGGTAGCGGCTCTTTAGTACAAATTTTGGTTGAGTTTGGATTTATAAATACTATAGGATGTGACCCTTTTATTGACGCTGATATTGTATTTAATAATGGAGCTAAAATATTGAAGAAGGATTTACCGAGCATGACTGGTAAATTCGATTTAATTACATTAAACCACTCATTTGAGCATTTTCCGAATCCTTTTGAAGCGGCAGCCAAAATAGATGAACTACTTAAGGTGGGAGGTATATGTATTTTAAGATTTCCGAATTTTGATTCAATAGAATTTAGGAAATTTCAGGAAAACTGGTGGGGAATTCATGCCCCTCGTCATTTTTTCATATACTCGCGAAAAAGCCTAGAAATTATATTTAACAAGACGAATCTTTCAATATACAATTCTTATTGTGACTCTCAGTGGTATAACTATGTCCATAGCTATGAATATTCTTTAGATATTGACCATCGTTCACCTATCTCAGCAACAAATGGAGGAGGTCTATGGATTAATGAAGATATAACCTACTGGAGTAAAAAAGCAAAAAGAGCTAATGAAAAACTAGTTGGAGACTGGATTGTATATTATCTCCGAAAAGATAGATGATATCAAATCCGGCAAATTACCCATAATAAAACTTATATGTAGTAAGGACTTGAGTCCTTGTTTTCGTGGAAGAGGACGCGCATTCCTCACTACAAACTTGAGTTTGGTTATTTCATCGGACATGATATGAATAATGTTTTGAAAACTCGGCTTAGTAAGGGAAGGGGTGGCGAAGCCGAGGAGGGGTAATGTGGAAATTATCAGCAATTTCCTCGGCATGATGTAACATACGTAACGCTACGAACTTGTGTGATTCCGTCCTAAGGCTGAGTCGAGTCACCAGAACCAACTAAGCTAGCAATGGCTTGTACGATCTGTTCTGGCTCGACTGGTTTGGCGATATATTTCTGAAACCCTACTGAAAGTGCTTGTTTTTCGTTGAATTCTCCTGCATATGCCGTCAGAGCGAGCCTCCTGCGGAGGAGCTGAGCGCCAAAGGCGTCCCGTGAGGGATACGCTAACGCCTGAAGTGGAATGAGAAATATGCGCAGGTTGTAACCTACTTTTGGTAAAGTAATCTAGAGCCTCTAGAACTTCTAGACAATCCAAAACCTGGACTCATGAAAGTAATTCATGGTACATGGATACCCAACACAGTCGCTGACTTTATTCAGCCAGGGTCTTTTTACGTGTGGGTAGAAACCCCTGAAATCAAAAAACATCGTCACAAAAATCAACAAATTCACCCTGGACATCTCCTACAGGATGAGTTGGTAGCTTTTTTAGCCCAATTAGGCATCAAAGAACCAGCAGCTACCTTAAGCGATCGCATATCCCCCAAATACTTTGCCCTACCGACTGCCAATAATCAGCCCCTTCCTTCACCAGAATTAATTAAGTATCTGGAAATTGAAATTCCTGAAGAATATGAAGGGTTTCAATACTGGCAGGTAGATTGCTATGAGGCTGTAGTATCTACGAAAACTGATTATTATCGAGCCTCGAAAGCCATCAATGCTATCAAACTCCTCAACGAAATCCACTTTTTAGCATTATACAGTTCAGGCGAAATTCAACTTGGCTCAGACCTCTTGTTTTGGTATCACTACACTCAAGCCTTTAAACAAGTTATTCTTAAAGACCAATACATTCCAGCCTTGAAATACCGTGAATTAGAAACTACCGTTACTAAGACTAGTAAAAAGGGCAAGACAAAAGCTGCCCAAACACCACCATATGAAATCTACGCCACTTGGGAAATTATTTCTGAACAATACGAATCAAACCTGAAAAAGTATATCGAATATATGCCGCTGATTTGTGTGGCGGGTTCGGTATCACCTAGTGATTCGGTGGAGTTCTTTGATAAAGAAAAGCTTTTACGTCACTTCAGTGAGTTTCTCCTTCACAATATAGTCACCCACACACCCTCAACGGCTGCTTTTGACAAACAAATTGCTGATTCCCTCATCCACCATTGCTTACATCCAAACAGTTACAACCCACAAACAACGGATGCTGCTTTAGAAGAATACAAGCAATGGTTGGCATGGAAAACCAAAATTACCCGTACGCAAAGTGATTCTCCTTTTCATCTCTGCTTTCAGTTGCACTCTCCTCCCCCAGAGACAATAGACAACTGGCAGATTCAATTCCTCGTAGCCAGCAAACAAGACCCCTCGCTGAAACTAGCGCTGGCTGACTACTGGACAATGAGTCAAAAAACCAAAACAGGGGTACACAAGCAGTTTGGCAAGGACTTTGAAACGCATTTGCTGCTGAATTTGGGCTACGCAGCACGCATGTATCCTCAGTTATGGCAGGGATTGGAAACACAACATCCCAGTGGACTGCAACTGACTCTAGAAGAAGCTTTTGACTTCCTGAGAGAAAGTGCTTGGGTGCTGGAAGATACTGGTTTCAAAGTCATTGTACCTGCTTGGTATACACCTGCAGGTCGCCGTCGGGCAAAAATTCGCCTCAAAGCATCTGGTAGTAAACTATCTGCAACGAAAAGCAAGACAAAAAGCTATTTCAGCCTTGACTCACTGGTGGAGTATCAGTATGAATTGGCAATTGGTGATCAAGTCGTAACTCCACAAGAATGGCAACAACTCATCAACGCTAAAACTCCCCTGGTGCATTTTCGCGGTCAGTGGATGGAATTAGACCGAGATAAAATGCAGCAGTTCCTAGAATTTTGGCAGTCACACGCTGATGAAAAATCAGAAATGACGATGCTAGAGTTCCTGCAACGTAGTGCTGAAGCGGGTGACGAGTGGGAATTTGAATATGACCAATTCTTGTCCGAGACAATGGCAAAGTTGCAAGACAAAAGCCGCCTGGAACCCATTTCTGAGCTGCTACAGTTGCAAGGAAATCTGCGTGAGTATCAAAAGCGCGGCGTCTCATGGTTGCAATACTTGGAAAGATTGGGATTGAATGGCTGTCTGGCGGACGATATGGGCTTGGGTAAGTCGGTGCAGGTGATTGCTAGACTCGTGCAGGAGAGAGATGAGGGAGATGGGGGAGTAACATCCTCCGTAATGCCTACACTATTAATCGCCCCGACTTCAGTTGTGGGAAACTGGCAGAAAGAAATCGTCAAATTTGCACCTCATCTTAAAACGATGGTGCATCATGGCAGTAACCGTATTCAGCAACAGGCAGACTTTAAAGCAGCTAGTCTACAGCATGATGTGGTGATTAGTTCCTTTACTCTAGCTCGCAAAGATGAAAAACTACTCGGTAGTGTCAACTGGCAGCGGGTGGTACTTGATGAAGCGCAAAATATTAAAAATCCCAAAGCTGCACAGACCAAAGCAATTTTGAAACTCTCAGCAAAACACAGACTTGCCTTAACTGGAACTCCTGTAGAAAACCGCTTGCTAGATTTGTGGTCAATTTTTAACTTTCTCAATCCCGGTTACTTGGGGAAAGAAGCGCAGTTTCGCAAGTCTTTTGAAATTCCAATTCAAAAAGAGAATGACAAAATGAAATCAACGACTCTCAAAAAGTTAGTTGAACCGTTGATTTTGCGGCGCGTCAAGACTGACCAATCTATTATCAATGATTTGCCTGATAAAATTGAACAAAAACTATACACAAATTTAACGAAAGAACAAGCATCGCTCTACGAAGTTGTTGTGAAAGATGTGGAGGAAAAACTAAAAACAGCAGAGGGAATTCAACGGAAAGGATTAATCTTGTCTACGCTGATGAAATTGAAGCAGATTTGCAACCATCCAGCACAGTTTTTACAAGATGGCAGCGAATTTTTACCTGAGCGATCGCATAAATTGAGCCGTATTGCAGAGATGGTAGAGGAAGCTTTATCAGAAGGAGAAAGCCTGCTTATTTTTAGTCAATTTACTGAAATTTGCGAAAGTTTGGAGAAATATCTCAAACATACTTTGCACTGCAATACTTACTATTTACACGGGGGTACCAGCCGCCAACGTCGGGAAAACATGATTGCGGAATTCCAAAACCCAGAAACCGAATCATCTGTTTTTATACTTTCCCTTAAAGCAGGTGGTGTTGGTATTACCCTTACGAAAGCTAACCATGTTTTCCACTTTGACCGTTGGTGGAACCCAGCAGTAGAGAATCAAGCAAGTGATCGCGCTTTCCGTATCGGTCAAAAGAAGAATGTTTTTGTGCATAAATTTGTTGCCATTGGCACTTTAGAAGAGAGGATTGACCAGATGATTGAAGATAAGAAAAAACTCTCTGCTGCTGTTGTTGGTGCTGATGAATCTTGGTTAACAGAACTGGATAACGAAGCTTTTAAGGAACTTATCGCATTAAATAAAAGCGCGATATTGGAATAGAGAACTCAGAACGCAGAACTTAGAACTCAGAATTTTGGGTTATAACAACTAAGTCCTACGTTCTGAACTTTAGGAGTCAGTGATGAAGAGGGAGCCAGCAAAAAGTTTTCAGGATTTGATTGTTTGGCAAAAGGCGCATCAATTTGTTTTAGGAGCCTATCGGTTTAGTACTGATTTCCCTAAAACAGAGGTTTACGGATTGACTTCTCAACTGAGGCGAGCAGCAGTTTCTATTCCAGCTAATATTGCAGAAGGATTTAGGAAAAAAACGGCTCCTGATAAACTACGGTTTCTCAATATTGCCCATTGCTCTTTAGAAGAGTGCCGTTATTACTTGATTCTAGCAAAAGACCTTGAGTACGGGAATAGTTTAGAATTGACATCTCAACTTGAAGAAGTCAGCAGGTTACTAACAGCCTATTCTAGTTCCATTCTCAATTCTGACTCCTGAGTTCTGAATTCTGAGTTCTTTTCTGGAGGAATTTATGGCTAAATTTAGTCGAACTTGGTGGGGCGATCGCTTTATTAAAGCACTAGAAGCTTTTAGCGATGAAGGCAGACTACAACGCGGACGTTCCTATGCTCGTGGTGGTAAAGTGTTGAGCTTTGAAATTGAGCAAAATCACATCACGGCTATGGTAAAAGGGTCAGTTAATCCCTACTTTGGAGTTTACAAAGAACCAACATACCACATTTCAATAGAAATTACACCCATTGCTAAAGCACGTTGGAAGGAAATTATTCAACAACTTTCTTCCAAAGCGAGTGCCGTTTCTCGACTGCTACTTAACGAAGTTCCAGAAAATATTGAAGACTCTTTTTCAGAATTAGGATTACACCTATTACCTCATAGTAGAAAAGACTTTCAAACTTCATGTTCCTGTCCAGATTATGCCAATCCCTGCAAACATATTGCTGGAGTTTACTATTTAGTTGCTTCTCAACTGGATCAGAACCCATTTTTGCTATTTGAACTGCGGGGATTATCCAAAGCAGAACTTCAGGCAAAACTAGCTGAATCGCCTTTGGGGAAAGCACTTTCTGAGGAACTCGATGCCAAAGAAATTGAGATAGAAGGTTCGGCTTCTTTTTATACGAAGCTGTCTAAACAGCAAATTGACCGAAATCCAAGTGCTAGAGAATTTTGGCTAGGGACAAAGCGATTACCTCAAACGATTGAAGTTGCAACTCCAAGCGGAGTCTCTGCAATTTTGATTAAGAAACAGGGAGATTTTCCAGCTTTTTGGCAAAAGGATAATTCTTTTATTGAAGCAATGGAGGAGTTATATCAGCGAGTAAAAACGAAGAATCAGAATTTAATGTAACTGATAATATTTATTGTAAGTAGCCATCATGAACTGCGTACACCCTTCGGGTTCAGCAGTCGCCTGCGGAGGGTTTCCCTCCTGCAGCGCTGCTTCACCAGGACAGATGAAAATTTATTTTTTCTTCTGCGTTCTGCGTTCTGAGTTCTGAGTTCTATTTTCAAGTCAGGTAGGCGAAAATAAATTGAAAATAGCGTAGGGTGAGTTAGGCGAAGCCGCAGGGCACCAACCCCGCCAATTCGATGCTCTACTCTCGGCTAACGCATTCTACAGTGGTTTTATATTTAATTCAGCGCACGTACTTAGGAAAGATTATACAGCAGCGTTAACCTTTAGTGTTCGCCCGTTGCTTGCTAGTTCGGCTTTCGATAACTCGTGCAGGTACACCGACAACGACGGAGTAGGGAGGAACATCTTTGGTCACAACCGCTCCTGTACTAATGACACTACCTTCACCAATAGTTACTCCGTTTAATATCGTCACTCCATGACCCAGCCAACAATCATCCTCAATCACAATTCCCTTGCGAGAAATACCTTGGTATTTAATTGGCTCTATGGGATTTGAAAAATTATAATTATTTGCATATATTCCAGAGTTTGCAGCAATAAGACATCGCTTGCCAATTTTGATGTCTCCCGGTCCAGCAATACAAACACCAGGACCGATGAAAGTATCTTGTTCGATGTGTATGTAAGTGTTCTCCAAAGACCGGATATTAACATTACGCTCAATGGTAACTCCATTGTCTAAATAAATTTTATTATTTTTGTGTCCTCGTGCATCTATACGAACACCTTTCAAAATACACACCCCGTTTCCAATTTCAATAGAAGAAGTCTTGGTAAATTCAACCCCCTCTTGAATATAAACTGAGCTACCTATCCCTGAAAAGATACTACGGTATACCAGATTTCGCAGCTTTGGTCCTAAATCAATTATTGAAATGTCTCTTAAGCAAGTAGTGACTAAAATCTCTTGTAAACGTATACCTTTTGAAGAAAAATATTCTGAATTCATGAGTTTTTCCTTTAGATAATAATGCAGTAAATTAAGCCTTAAAAGATTTGTGAACAATTATTGTTGAAATCTACTTTATGACAAGATTCCGTAGCGGAACAACGCCAAAAAAGGCTGGCTTATTCAGTCAAAACTTAGAGTTATTACTAAAATAGCAGTGTAACTCAGCAGAGCAATTTCTAACGTGGCTTCAAAATGGAGGAGATTAACCTAATACTCCGTTTCCACAGCTTAAAACTCTCGCATAAGTGCTGAAATGTAGTTTTAAGAAGTAATTTTTGCCAAGCAAAAAAGACTTATCGGAGTATTGAATCAAAGGTTAATTCCTTAAAAAGCCAGCAATTCAAAGTCAAAAGATTTCACCTAAAATCATCTCGACAAAGCCTTAGGTTAAGTTCTTCCATATCTAGGAGAACAGGCTAGAGTCGCAGATACTGTAGCAGTGTTACCAAGTTTTTGTAGCTATTTTAAAAACTCAGGTAACAACGTCTACTATAAAATTAGGGTTTCAGAAAGCTTCTGAATCTTGTTAGCTAAAAAACAAAAACACTAACTGGATTTAGCTTATCTCTCGCAAGGCTGGACAGCATTAAGCCCATGCCTCTGATATCTACCACGAGAGGAATTGAAATTTTTCAACTTAAGGTGGAGTCAAACCACCAGGAATTCGTACAGCAGAGACTCTTTGAACAACGGGATTATATCCCAGGAAAAGAGAACCTTTTAACAGTGTTTGGTGGATGTGAGCCTGGAGGGTTGATGGAATAAAACCTAGTCTGATCATATGGATAACTTCTGAGGCTCTAATTCAGAGTTGCACTATATGCACAAACTCTTTACTTTGCAACTGTCTTTAGAGAATTTTAAGTACTCGTAAGTACTCGGTTTAAGTGTAATGTAGGACAAATTCAAATAGCACTCGATTCAGAGCTATTTTATAGAATTTTTATGAATACTTTACCAAATCTTTTAACAGCAAAGTTCAGACCTCGGCAGATGACCGAGAGGTCGTAGCCTAAGTCTGAACCAACTGTCTACTGCACCGGGAGTTAGACCGGCTTTATCAAGTACAGAATCTCGTCACAAGTTTCGGACGGTGTCTTGCCTTTTGTATACACGGTAAATTTCGCAAGCTCATAATTTGAAGAGTGTCTAACGAAGTGCTCATTGACATTTGGTTTGCCATCTGGCACGTACTCGTTTCGCTCATTAAGAATTTGCACTGACTCATCTAAATCCGGTGATGGAAGCAGAAGAACAACATTGGGATATGGTGCTAAGGCTTGCTGAACTCGTTGGAATAAGGCAACATCCTCATATACGGAATGACCAGCCCCAAAATCAATGACGCACTGCTCGTGTTCCGACAGTAGCCTTTCAACAGCGTAAGCTTCAAATGGCTTCCAATACTGAAGGAGACTCGAAAAACCTTCAGTTTCCCGCTTATGTTTTGCTAGCTCCTCGTCATAGCCGATTTCTTTGTAGTAGTCCCACCGTAAGTCATCCATTGAGCATTGTGGAAGACCAAGCCTCTCCGCTAGTAGTGCTCCGACAGTACTTTTGCCAGCACTAATAGGACCAATGAGAATGATGTCTGATTTCATGATCTTTTTGCTAACGGTAAGAATATTGCTCTTATCAAAAAGCTTTGGTAAGCGATGTTCATTGTGCCGCTTTTACCATATTCTAAATCTGACATCGTTTGAGCGGCTGTCCATTGACAAAATGACTTTCGACCAGTTCGGCAATATCTGCACGCTTGAGGCGACCGTAATAATGTTTGTTAGAGGCAATTTTTTTCTGAATTTTTGTAGGTAACCACGACACTTCATGAAGCTTAGGTTGAGAAATCATAGCAACAACTCCAGCTTCACAATGGTCGAGACAACCAGAGCGACGGATTTCTACCTGATTTTCTAGTTGTCGCTGTGAAATTTCCTCCTGAAAGGCTTGATAAATTTCCAGCGCTCCACAGTTATGACAGCAACCCTCTGGATCGTTGGCATCACGTTGTTTTGTACAGACAAATACACGATATTTGGGTGAATTCATAATTTCTCGTTCCTCTATTACGCTTACTTGTAGCAATTTTCAATTGCATGCAATACATATAGCTGTTTGCAACTGCATTGAATACAGTTCTTGTGGAGTGGGCATCCTGCCCGCCCTTGAATCTAGAACTGGCGAGACGCCCATTCCACTTATAGGCATCAGTACTGTAATCCATTCAATTGAAAACTGCTGGTGCTTGTGAGTTGTGGTTGCTCTAAATGTTGTTGATGCGCCGCCAGTCTTTCAGTTTGCGATTTGACGCCATCCTCAACCCGTGCTGAATTGCCATCTTTGGGTGAGACAAAGAGGATATGTAGTTCCTCTATAATTTCCGCAGAATGTTCGGCATCTTTGGGAATCCAGAGAATATCTCCTGCACCAATTTCTACAACCTGTTTCTGCCCATCGATTAACGCGGTGAAACGCGCTCTTCCTGACAGAATAACCAGTAGTTCCTCGCCCTGATGGTGAGTTTCCCAAAATCCCTGTGCATCCTTGACTTTGACAACTCCCAAAAGGTGTGAGTCATTGAAAACTCCAAAGAGGCGCGGATTGACACCTAAAACTTGGTTCAATTCTGCCGCAAGAGTAAATTTCTTCATGACTGCCTGATAAGATGTGAGCAATAGCTCATATGATACGAGCGATAACTCACTTTTAGCAACTCGCATTTCATCTGGTGATTCCGATGCCTCGCAAAATTCCCACAACACCGCGTAAATTACCGCAGCAAGACCGTTCTAAAGTGACAGTTGATGCCATTCTGAGTGCAACTGCTCGTATTTTGACCGAAGAAGGCTACGACAAAGCAAGTACAAATCGGATTGCAGAGCTAGCTGGAGTGAGCATTGGATCGCTGTATCAGTACTTCCCCAACAAAGAAGCCTTAGTCGCGTCACTCGTCGAGCATCATGCCAATGAGATGATTGAGTTGGTCGAATCGAAACTAAAAGATTTGTTCGATGCTCCGATAGAAGTTGCTTTGCCCGAACTAGTCAAAGCGGCGATCGCAGCTCACGCAGTCAATCCAAAACTGCATAAAGTGCTGGATGAGGAAGTCCCTCGAATTGGTCGGCTTAAGCAAGTCGGCAATGCAGAAGAACAAATTAACGCTTTGCTTCGCTCTTATTTAGAGAGATGGCGAGAGCAAGTTAAACCACAAAACCTTGATTTAACAGTGTTTATTTTAGGGCGTACTGTTGAATCTTTAACCCATGCAGCAGTCATTGAATGTCCAGAATTGCTGAGCGATGGGCAGCTTGAGCAAGAAATTACAAATCTTTTATTGTCCTACCTGGTCGAAAAACGGAACGAGCACGAGTCACTACCCATCAAAAATCTTTTGCAACAGACACCATGAACTGCGTGAGCGCAAAGCACTCTGTTCTAGACATCTCCAGAAATTAATTATGCCTTGTCTACAACCCTTGTAGAGACGTGCCATGGCACGTCTCGACATTGTTTTTTGAGAGATCTAATAGGAATTACTGATATTTAAAACCACAGATGCACACTGATTAACACTAGTCATTTATCTGTGTCCATCTGTGGTTTCATTTTCATAAATTTGATACCCCTTCTTACCAACCGTCACAGTCCTAGCTATTCGTCGATCTTAGAATCTTGAGTCACTGCTGGCTCAATCTCACAAACAACCTCATGTAAATAAGTCGTTGGAGCCTTGACAAACAAGGGCATCATCTGCTTCAAGATGTTATCGTAAGCCTCGCTATGATTAGCTTCCATATCTTCCACGTTTTCCCAAAAAATGACCGCAATCCCTTTGTCAGTTCCCGGTTCTTGCAGTAGGTATGCTTTTTTGAAGCCTTGGGTATAAGTTGAGACAGCTTTTTCGTAAAGTCTTTTGGCTTCTTCAAACTTGCCTGGTTTAAATTCTCCGATTGCAACATAGGCAAATTGATGTTTTAAAAAGTCATGAAAATCTGACATTTTTTTCTCCTTGAATAAAGTTACTGAAAAAATTCAGATGTTCCTTATTATCTAAGGGAAAGATGTTTCATTTTTGTCAGTTCTCCTTCCCAAAGGCATAAACCAGCAATATTTGGACAGGAAAAGGTTTCTCTACCTCCACATCGGCGATAAATGAGTTCTATTTCTAAACAAAATTCTGAGGGGGCTATAATTAAATTATAACCGATGTATAATTTTACAAAAATTTAAGAACTGAAGTTACAAAAAAATTCTGTTGCCTAATAATAATGAAATTGATTATGAGATAAAACTATGCTCACAATAGACCCCTCAAAATTATCCAAGGGAGAACTTCCCCATCCACCTAAGTTTGAGCGTGTGGAAGATGAGCGTCTCCATCGCAAGCAGCGTTTGGCTGCTGCTTTTCGTTTGTTCGCTCGTTACGGATTTGATGAAGGCATCGCCGGACACATCACTGCTCGCGACCCTGAGTTGCATGACCATTTTTGGGTTAACCCTTTTGGGCTCTACTTTGGTCACATCCGAGTTTCAGACCTTGTACTGGTCAACCATAAGGGTGAGGTCGTTGAGGGTGACAAGCCAGTAAATGCTGCTGCTTTCGCCATACACTCGCAGATCCACAAAGCGCGACCAGATGTAGTAGCGGCTGCTCACGCACATTCCCTTTATGGCAAAACCTGGTCAACTTTGGGACGCCTTCTCGACCCACTTACCCAGGATGCTTGCGCTTTCTATGAAGACCACGCTGTGTTTGAGGACTATACTGGGGTGGTGCTGGATTTGGAAGAAAGTCAGCGTATTGCTGCTAGTTTGGGGCAAAACAAAGCGGTCATTCTTCGCAACCATGGTTTACTGACAGTTGGTCGCTCAGTGGATGAAACAGCGTGGTGGTTCATCACAATGGATCGCTTGTGTCAATCGCAGTTGATGGCTGAAGCAGCAGGGAAGCCAGTGCTGATTAACCCTGATACCGCTAGTCTGACTTATCGCCAAGTTGGATCACATTTCATGGGTTGGTTCAGTTTCCAGTCACTGTATGACATGATTGTCCGCCAGCAACCCGACTTATTGGACTGAATGTCCAGCAAAGCAGTGTAAGGGATTTCCAAAAAATAAATTATCCCCTAAGAGTGGGGTGGGCATCCTGCCCGCCCAGTTAATAGGACGGGCTAGAAGCCCATCCCACAAGAAAAAATTGGATATTTTTTAATTTGGAAGTCCCTAAAGACGTTGCACTGGAACGTCTTTACCATAGGGTATTGCTCTACACCCTCTCCGAGAGCGCTTTCAACAAACGCTGAATCTCTTCAATGGTGTTATAGTGTACAAGCCCAATCCGCAGAAGCCCCCCGCTTGACTCAACTCCTAACTTCTTGGTAAGACCTAGCGCATAAAAGTTGCCGTTCCAAGTAAAAATACCCTGCTCACCCAAGGTTTTGGCAATAGCGTGAGGTGGTTGCCCAGCAAGTCGGATACCAACGGTTGGTGTCCGCCAATCAAAGCGGGTTGGATCGGTGATGCCGTATAAAGTTAGACTAGGAATTTGTAACAATCCTGTGACCAACTTTTGGCACAAATCTCTTTCGTATTGCTTAATTGCGATCATCGCTGCTAACAAGGCTTCTCGGCGGTTCTTAACACCTGGTAACACTTGGTGACCTATTTGCGTTAAGTAGTTGATTGTCGCCACTAAGCCCGCTAGCCCTTCGTAGTTCTGGGTTCCAGTTTCCCAACGAGATGGAAGTTCTTCTGGGGCTGGCTGGACTTTGTAAGGACGCAGCCGCTCAAGATGCTCACGCTTTGCATACAATACTCCAACATGGGGTCCAAAGAATTTATAAGCGGAGCAAGTGAGAAAGTCGCACTCAAGCATATGTACGTCAATTGGAGCATGAGCAACGTAATGAACCGCATCAACAAAAACCATCGCCCCAACAGCATGAGCTAATTTTACAACTGTTGCTACGTCGTTAATTGTGCCGACAGCGTTGGACGCATATCCCACTGCTACTAATCGCGTCCGTTCATTCATCTGCTGCTGGAGATGGTTCATGTTTAAGGTGCAGTCTTCTACGTTGATATCAACTTCACGAATCACAACACCGCGTTCGGAAAGTGCATACCAAGGTGAAACGTTGGCATAATGGTCTAGTTTCGTGACGATGATTTCATCACCGGGTTGGAGTTCGCGGGCGATCGCTCGACTCAAGGTATACGTCAGCGTGGTCATATTGGCACCAAAGACCACTTCATCGGAATTGCACCCCAATAAATCAGCTATGGCTGCACGAGCTGAAGTTATGAGTGCATCTGTCCGCTGACTTGTGGCAAAAGCCCCGTGAGCATTGGCGTTTGACTTTAGTAGGTATTCGGCGATCGCATCTATCACACTACTTGGTACCTGAGTACCACCAGGTCCATCAAAGAAAATCACAGGTTGACCATTGATTTGTTGTGAAAGTGCTGGAAACTGATTGCGTATCCACCCTAGGTCAAGGTCAACCATAAAAAACTCCTTTATTTTTGATATAGCTTAACGTCTGAATATTTAATTTAGTTTTTTTACTAACAGAGAACGCAGAACTCAGTTGTCAGAACGACAGGCAATTTAAACATTTGGGATGCTCTGGTCGGTTGTACCGTCAAATAATTGCATTCTGAGTTCTGTGTTCTGAGTTCTGTGTTCTCTTGTTCTTCTTCAATTATCTTTGGACGGAATCAATCCTGGACAAGTTAACACAAACACATCTCTCACACCGCCCTCTGAGGCTATTGCATTGATAGCAGACGTAAAATGGAAAAAATCCTTGTCGCTGAATACTAACATTTCCCCAGGATTGAGGATTTTGTTCAAAACTGGGCTGTCGTTCTTAGATTTATACAGATGAGTTTCTCCCCCTTCAATCCTTTCTCTATTCACAGAAAATATGGCAATCAAGTCTACTCCATCTTTATGGATTCCCTCAGGGGCTGGTTCGCCTGTTTGTTCTGGAGAAGCGGTAATTCTAATTTGATGAACTGCAATTTCTTTGTAGGTTGAGCACAGTTTACAAAACTCGAAAAATTCTAAAATAATTCTCTGAAAATCTTCCAATTGTATCAGTTCATCATCTAGTTCTGGATACTCCCTGACTAGATTACCCAGTAAAGGATTATATTGTCTTGCCTGATAGAAAGGTCTATGGGGCAGCTTGACTATGCTGTCGCCAGAAATTTTAAAATGAGAAAGTCGCCTGAAACGATAGTTGCCTGCCAAATATGGATCTACAGGAAGCTTGTTAAACAAAGGCTTTAGCTTATCTACATTTACAGAAGATATGCTTTCTAAAGCGTAACTGGTAATACAATTAAAGTCTTTTTTTTGTAATTCCAACATTTTACTATCCTCCTCAGGTTGACCAAATATAGCCATTTTGACACTTTCAAAAATTTGGGTTGGCTATATGGTCGAACCCAATGTGAAAAATTCAGTCAAAATGTCAACCATTCTACTGCTAAGAAAAAATTTACTTGGCACCAAAAATTCTCTTGAACCATGCTCAATTTTTGCTAGCAGCGAGAAGGCTCAAATTATTGATGCTAATCTAGTACAGTTAAATTTTTTTATCTTCTATGCTCGATAATTTTCAGATTTATTTAACTTAGTTATTTGTGGTTTTTTTTAGATGCTGGTGCTTTTGTTTTACACCTTTTTCCTTAATTATAAGCAAGGAAAACCTGAGCCGCCATATTGATATAAATATTGTATAAATCTAGTTCCTATACCGCTGTAAACTACCACAAGCGCTTATGCTCCTCCAAAAGGAGGTTTTTTTTACTAGAAACCTCTTTCCAGTTTTCTTGCCTGATTATACTCTCGCAAAAATTATAAAACAGTGTGAATTTAGGTAAAGATGTTGAATAAAAGATTATTTTTCGTGTTAATAAAATAATGAGGTTAAGGTTTGAAAACCGCTCCGAAAAACCTACCCAAAGTTAGACATAAATAGTCATTTGTGGACAAGTCGGAGCGTGGAGTCTAAGTCTTAACTGACTACGTTCATTTGGTCATGACACCTTGATAGTACCGTGAGCCATCACGCTCTGTCGAAGGCGGTTAAGTAATGAGTAAACAGGTTTATAGCTCTAGTGCCGCCTTCTTAACAAGCCATTTGAACATTGACGTTAGCGAAGCGGAACCTCTTAGGTTCGGCAAACGTTACCCGCATTCTTGTTGGCAGAATATGCCATATATACAGGTCTTGTTTGGCAAGACCTGTACAAAATGTCCAAAAATGTATAGATATGTCCAGTAATTAAGTTACAGTTTCTTACCCTAAAAAAGCAAAATAGCAGTCATCTAAAATAGAATCAAAAGGGCTTTCTAATAAACCTTGGCTCAAGCGGTTTATTCAACTGGTAATCCGGTGTAGTTCTTGGGAAAGAGACTGCAGCAGAACTGATTGGGCTGAGTGCAGGAAGAAATGATCGCCTGTGAACATCTGTAGTGAGAATGCAGCATTTGTTTGGTGCTGCCAGGCTTGGAGTTCATCGTAACTCGCTTCTTCATCCTCTGAGCCACCATAAGCACTGATAGGACAGTTCAGGGGTGGCTCGGTAGTATAAACATAGGTTTCCAGAACTGCAAAGTCTGCTCGTAAAATTGGGACAAGAAGTTGCATCAGTTCGGCGTTTTGCAGCACCGCTTCCGGAGTACCATTGAGACGGCGCAGTTCCTCTTTGAACTCAGGTTCTGGAAGGGCGTGGACGGGTGGTTTTGGGTCAGGGATTTGAGGGGCACGCCGACCAGACACAAACAGGTGATCTGGAATAATACCATATTGTTTACGCAGTAGACGAACAAGCTCAAAACTGACGAGCGCACCCATACTATGACCGAAAAAGGCAAACGGTTTGTCTAAATGTGGTAGGAGAACAGGAGCAATGGCTTGGACTAGAGGTTGTAGCTGCGTGAATGCAGGCAATTTCATCTGTATTCCGCGTCCTGGCAATTCGATGGGACACACTTCAACAGTTGTGGGTAGACTGTGAAACCATGTACGAAAAATCAGAGAACTACCACCTGCGTAGGGGAAACAGAATAAACGCAGGGAAGCTTGAGGATTCGGTTGAGGACACGTCACCCAAGAATGAATTCGCGCACTTGTCATAACTATGAGTCTAATATTGACGCTCTCAATAGAGTACTACGTGTTGCAACCAGCTTTCTCCATCTTTTTCCCAAGACTTAGCGGTTTGATAACGAGCAAAGCGGCGGCGTTACCCACCGAACCCAACAATGAGGCAAAAATCCCCAGGCTTGTTTTGCTGTTTGAGTGTCAATGGAATTTTGACACTCCCCCTGATTTATCTGGGGGATTCTATTGCTTATGAGTTTCTTCCACCGTTTCTAAAAGAAGATGAGTTTGATGTGGAATGAGTGACGTTAATGCTATCGTCTCCACTTCTTTCGCCGCTCGTGCTGTGCTTGTAATACTGCTGGTAATAGCTATATGAGGCTGGCGTGGCATCTTTGGATTTATTAGCGATCACCCCTAAAATAGGTGTGCCAGATACTTGGAGTTCTTCTAATGCTTGCTGGAAGATAGTACGTTTGAGATTGCCTAATCCAGCAACTAGTATAAGTCCATTGGTATTAGCAGCCAGCAGGTTAGCATCAGCAAATCCTACGAGAGGTGGGGTGTCATAAATTACTAAATCAAAAGCACCTTGCAACTCGCTCATCAGATCCTGCATTTTCTGAGACGCAAGCAACCTGATTGAGTCAGGAGGAATTGGACCAGCACTAAGGACAAATAAGTTGTCTTCTAAGGGCGATCGCTCAATCACGTTGTTCCAGTCTAGGTCTTGTGAAATGACATCAGTCAATCCCTGAATATTCATCAGACCCACGCGATTGTGGACTGTGGGAGAGCGGAGATTGGCATCTACCAGTAGCACTCTTTGCCCCATTGCTGCAGCTGCAAGTGCTAGGTGTATTGCCACAGTCGTCTTACCATCTTCCTCTGCCGCCGAACTAATAACCAGTGAACGAATCGGTGTATCCGAGCCAAGAAGAAGAATATTAGTGTAAAGAGAGCGAAAAACTTCAAAAAAGGAGGCTCGAGCGGCTTGTTGTAATCCACCAGCTGCTTCTTGCCAAGCTAATGCTCCTAGTTCTTTTCTTAAAGGAACGACTCCCAATAGTGGTAATCCTGTCGCTTCCTTGAGGTCTTTAGAAGAGTATAGGACATTGCTGAGCTTATCCGCAACTAAAGCTGCACCTGTTCCCAACAGCAAACCTAACATTGTCCCCAAAGCTAAGTTACGTTTGGCACTGTCTGGGACAGCCTTTGGTTCTTTGACTTGCTGGAGTTGGGGATCGAGTAACTTCCAAGATGGTAATCTTTGAGCTTGCTCTATCTTCAACGCTTGTTGTTTGGTTGAAAATTGAGTCAGACCTTCAGTAGCAATCTTTAGTTCCCGCTGAGTGTTATCGTAGTCACGGATAGTGAGTGCTAACTCTCTAAGGTAGTTATTGAAATAATCAATTTTTTCTCCCAAAGATTTATCACGTGCTTGCAGTGTTCGGATACGGCTTTCGTAATCTCTTTTTACCCGATTCTCTTCGCTAGTCAGCATAGGGAGTAAATTTGCTTTCTGCTCCTGTAAAAACTGCAAACTAGGGTTGTCATTTGTTAATTTTGCGGCACCTTTTTTGACCTCAATGTCCACTGCCTGGATTTGGTCTAGTATTTTCTGGTACCGTACATTCTCACTCAGCAACGAATTCCCTGCTCTCTCTCCTGGCTGTTTCGCTAACTCCCGTTTCAAGTCCTCATAGTTAGCTAGCATTTGTTCTAGCTGCACCTTATTTTCTGCTTGCTGCTGCGTTAAAGTAGCAATCTGATTAGATATTTCTTGAGCTTTCTGTGCTGGTTCTACCAAGTTATTCTTTTGTCGAATGATTCGCAGTCTTTCTTGCCAGGCTTCCACCCGCTTCTCTAGAGGCTGTTTTTGTTTTTCAACAAACTTAATTGCCTGCTCAACTTCGTCTTGACGCTCTGTTAGACTATATTGCACATAGGCATCTTGCAGTAATGTCAAAACATCGCTCACTAACTCCTGGTCTGAACTTGTAAATTCGACTTCTAAAATATTTTGCTGTTTGGATTCTATTTGTAAAATACTAGTGATTAAGTCGTAGTCCAGCTTTGGATATTTTGTGTGATATTTTTCTTGAAGCTTCTTGATGACCGGGTCTAGTATCGCATGGCTCTCTAAAACTTTGATCGTTGTCTGAACAGGTTGTACTACTTGCTCAGGAGGTGATACCCCTTCTTGTGAACTCAAGCTTTGAGGAACATTGGCTATTGCCCGAGTTTCACCAGTCACAGGCTTAGTTAGAATCTCAAACTTGCCTTGATACACTGGAGGATCTGTTTCTGCCTTCAACACCGCTGCTGTAGCCACCACGCCTGTGACACCAGCAATCAACAAGGCGCGACGGCGGAGAGTTGCTCCAACTTGACCCAGATTCAATCCACCTTCTTCTTCATTCTGGGGTGTGTAGGCTTGTGACAACGGGTGAGGATATTTGTCTGACTTCGGCATAGGCTTAGTAAGTTGTCTCACTTATGGTTTTACGTGGTTGCACGCCTCGATTCAATCCTGGCATACATAATTAAGTGTGTTCCATTGCCAAGTTATTCAACACACGCAGGAAGGTAAATGAACATGTTAGCTAATCACGTAGTTTTGACACTTTAGAGGGCAAATTGAGCTTTGTCATAAACCAAGTGATAGATACGTTACCCTGTCTGAAGCCTGGAAAAAATACTGATAAGACTGGAGCGATGCATTTATAGATACAGTACCATTACATTGGAAATTTTTGTAAGTTATTTATATTTCAAGTACATAATATGAAGATTTTATATAGAATGACCATGCTGTTGGTATAAGGGTTAATCTGTTCATAAGAAATTTAAGAAACTCAATGTTGAAATACTTAATCAGGCACAAACCTCTGTTTAGATATCTGTTGAATAGTACTTGTTTGGCATTTATCTTGTTTAGTACATTCTTCTTATGCACTTGAGACTTTTCCGGATAAAACCCAGTGGTATCGATTTGACTTTCTTATCATAGGTATACACCAGAACTTCCAGTGCTAATGAATACATTAGCCTCTTGTTTAAAGGCGATGGCGCGGAGCGATCGCCTTTATGCGGGTAGTTGCTGCCATCAAGTAATACGCGCGTTGCATTGGCGAAGTAGCACCCTCACCCCTCCTCCTCTCCCAACTTAGGAGAGGGGTGAAAGAAGTACTATCTTTGAGTGCAACGCGTGTATAAGGTATCCTACTGTCCAACCGCTTGAAGATCAGCTACCCCGTTCGTTTATGAAACGGGGGAGGGGTTGCCACAAGGGCGATTTTTTGGGAGTATACGAGCGATCGCCTCTAAAAGTTCCTATGGGGGGTTTGTCAACATTGACTTGACAGTTTCCTAGTAAGCGTGTTAGCGAAGACAGCGTTCACTACAGATGACACTTACACATCAATTTCATGTTGACCGCTGAGTAAGGAAGAATGGAAAAACTAAAACGGTAGACTTCACAGCCTACCGTTTATGATACTGGGGCGCTAGGATTCGAACCTAGGGATGGCGGGACCAAAACCCGCTGCCTTACCACTTGGCTACGCCCCAACGATTTCATCCTTACATAATATAGCAGCGACTCCTGGGGTAGTGTCAAGTACTTTGACAAATGTTTTCGGGCAAATACCAGAAATCCAACTTGAAATTTGAAATATTGTAGCGAGTATCGGACACACAGGGGGTAGTAAGGGTTTAGGGACAACAAGAGGGAGTATGGATTTTGGCAGCATTCCAATAGGTTTTGGTTGCTGGCACCACGCTTACACCCTAGACCACGTTAAATCCTGCTGCAATTTTCATGTGTTTGCCTTGTTGATCTTTTGGGTAGTTTAACTGTTTGTTCATTGCAAACACTAAATTAAAATATCTATCGTACTATTTAGCTCTTACCCTGTTATTGTGATGAATGTCATAATTTGATATTTGCCGCTTGTAAGAGAAAAAACTTTTTAGTGTCAACACTATTTTTTTGCGAATCACTTATGTCATATACCAGGTCAGGCATCAACCTTAATATCATTTTCTTATCGTTATATAAGTTTATACTAAAGAAAACCAAACATTCACAAACTAAGACCTACGACTATACCCAATATGTCGGTGGACGTGACTATGTTTTTGAACTAGCTGATAACCAGGCGAAAGGTTACATGACAGGACAGGGTAAAGGTATCAAACGCGGCGATTACATCATCTTATGTAACGGCTCTAAATCTTGTCGATATCAAGTTGAGGACATTGATTACTACTCTGAACCACCAGATATGTGGATAGCTTTACTTCATGATGTCACTTTTGAATAAGAACTGGCTTATCATAACTTTACTTTATACAGCAAAATACCAGAGTTTATAAGAATTGGCATTCATAGTGTACGTAGAAGTTTTCTCTGACCTGGCTTTACCGGCTCAAAGAATCTTGAGTTCGCTAGCAGCAATTTAATATTTTTATCGAAGAATAAGCAGACTTCCTATAATCAAGGTTCTCAGTGAAAATTCGGATAAATTTATCTTGATGTGTTGTTTTTATAAACTTGTGGATAAATTGAGAAAATTTATTTATCCTATACTAAGATAAGAAAAGAAGCATCTCCAGAGTTTATACCAGGGTTAGCGATTTAAGTAGGAATCTACTACTGCGTAATAGAAAGTGCAGCTATACATTCAGAATTGCAAATACTTTAATATCAGGGAAGTTTTATAAGTGGATGCATCCATTGCATCACTTATATCGGTACAGACCTTCAAAAATTGGTAGTGTGCCTTGTTTAGGCAAGGTGCTATTTAGCTAGCGATAGCAGAATTACACATCGATAATGACTCCAGCTATGATGAGTTCAAAACAACTAAAGTACGAGATTTCAGAATCGTCGATAGTAGTAGCTGCTGTAGAGCAAATATCTTCCGATCTTGGGGGCGAAGCGGTCATCCTGAATCTCAAATCGGGTGTATACCACGGTTTGAATGAAGCGGGAGCGCGAATTTGGAATTTGATTCAGCAACCCAAGTTTGTGAAAGATATTAAGCAGGTGCTTCTGGAAGAATATGAAGTTGAACCAGAAGTTTGCATGAGCGATCTGTTGGCAATGCTAGACAATCTGAAAGATGCAGGGCTAATAGAGGTTAACAATGAGACGGCTGCGTAGTTTTTTCAGGCTAAATAGAGGCGATCGCCATCTTTTCATGATCACCTTTATTTTACTGGTAGCCATTAGGCTAGGACTATGGCTTTTATCCTTTCGGAATTTACTCAAGCTTCTGCTTCATATTAACAAACCAAATCTTATTCTTCCTTTCCAGGATAAAAGCCAAATTTCTGCAAGTAAGATTGTCTGGGCTGTGAATGCAGCCAGCCGATATATGCCAGGTGGTGTTAAATGTCTAGCCCGTGCTTTGACTACGCAAGTATTGATGAGTTACCACGGTCATACTCCTGAACTGCGTATAGGTGTTGCCAAAAAAGAGGGAGGAAAATTAGAAGCTCACGCTTGGATAGAGTATCAGGGAAGGGTGGCGATCGGCAATCTTCCAGACCTTTCTCGGTTTATCCCACTGCCATCTCTTCAAGGAGTCAAACTATGAGTGGCATTATGGGCATATACTACCTTGATGGTCGCCCTGTAGACAGTGCAGACTTGGGGCGGATGGTTGAGACCTTGGGGCATCGGGGACCTGATGGTGCAGACATTTGGGTCGATGGATCTGTTGGTTTTGGACACCGGATGCTATGGACAACACCGGAATCACTCATAGAGGAGTTACCTTTAATCAGTCAAACTGGCGATTTGGTTATGACATCCGATGCACGCATAGATAATCGCGATGAACTTATCTCTGCGTTACAGTTTGATAACTGTCCACCCGAAAAAATCACAGATAGCCAGTTGATTTTGGCAGCTTACGAAAAATGGGGTGAGCAATGTTCAGAATATCTACTTGGTGACTTTGCCTTTGCTATCTGGGATAAACTTAAACAATCCCTTTTCTGTGCCAGAGACCATTTCGGAATTAAGCCCTTCTACTACTACCATCGACAGGGTAAAGCCTTTTTCTTTGCCTCTGAAATCAAGGCACTCCTCAGTTTACCGCAAGTACCGCGCCGTCTTAACGAAGTCAGAATTGCAGATTATCTGACATTGATGATGGAAGACAAAACCATTACGACATATAAACACATCTTGCGGCTTCCCCCTGCTCATACTATGATGCTGAGCAAATCAGGAATACGGTTATCGTGCTACTGGTCACTCGACGCCCATCGCAAGATCTGTTTAGATTCTGACGAAGCATATGCAGAGGAATTTCGGAAAATCTTTACAGAGGCAGTACGCTGTCGCCTGCGGAGTGCTTTTCCCATCGTCAGCCATTTGAGCGGTGGATTAGATTCTTCTGCTGTGAGCTGTGTAGCCCGGGATTTACTTGCCGAAGCTGGAAACACTCAACTACATACAATCTCAAGTATTTTTGACAAAATTACTGAGTGTGACGAGCGCCCCTTCATCAATGCAGTGTTAGAACAAGGCGGACTTATTCCTCACTACGTTCCCGGAGATGAGTTTGGTCCATTATCCAACCTGGAGCAAATTTTCCAGTACGAAGATGAAGCTCTACTTGGACCCAGCCATTTTTATCCTTGGCAATTGAACTGGACTGTTAAAAACCTGGGACTGCGGATTTGCCTTGATGGTTTTGATGGCGACACGACAGTGAACCATGGCGTCATGAGACTCACTGAACTTGCATGCCAAGGAAAGTGGAAAACCTTCATCAAGGAAGTCAAAGTATTTTCGCAACACTTTAATATATCCCCTTATAGTATGTTTCGCAGTTATGGCTTACCATACCTTAAGGATTTAGCAAAGCAGTGGCGTTGGATAGCGTTTGTCAATGCGGTACAGGAAATTCACATACATTTTGGTGTTTCCCGTAAACTGTTGATTCTGCATCATGGACTTAAACCCTTGATTCCAGAATCAGTACAGCAATTGTGGCAGCGACGCCGCAGACAAAGAAAATCTGCTCCTACCGTTATCTCCCAGACTCCCCTAGTAAACCCTAACTTTGCAGAGCTGATTGGTTTGGATGAGCGTATTCAGAATTTGAAAATCTTCACAAAACCACCTGTAACAGTGAGAGAGCAGCATTGGCGTAGTCTGACTCAAGGGATACTAGCTTACACCTTAGAACAGATGGATCAGTATGCGGCAATGTTTTCCTTAGAAGCCCGTCATCCGTTTATGGACAAGCGACTCATTGAGTTTTGTCTAGCATTGCCCTCTGAACAGAAGTTGTACCAAGGATGGGGTCGGATAGTGATGCGTCGTGCCTTAGCAGGTATCCTACCGGAAAAAGTTCAATGGCGTGGGGGAAAAGCGGATCTGACACCTAATTTTAATGATGGATTGTTGAACCGCAACCGCCAAATTCTGGATGAGGTGATGTCGCAAAAATTAGCAACCATTGAGAAGTACATCAACATCGAATTTTTACAGGGAGCATATCAGCGACTGATATCAGCAGACAATACAGTCAGCGATGAGGACAGTACAGCAGTTTGGCAGGCAGCCATCATGGCTTTGTGGCTCGACTACAAGCGGGTGATGCCGTAAGTCCAACTTCTTGGCAGGTTGTGGATTGAAATATTGAGGTATTTACTACTACCCATCACACCGTAAGTCCAGCTTCTTGGCAGGTTGTGGATTTGAAGGAAGTGGTATTTGCCTCTACTCATTCACACTGTAAGTCCAAGCATCAGGAGCACCAGATCAAACGAAAACCACGTTAACTACAGACAAAAGACAAGGAGACTCGACCATGAAAAAGCACTACAGCACACCCAAGCTGACCACTCATGGCAGTGTTGAGGCGATTACACAGTTTTTTGGTAACGATAAAACGAAAAACGATTTTTTGTTTTTCCCTGGTACCAATACTCAGGTAACTGATGCTAATGGAAACGTCGTGATCGGTGCTAATGGAGGTTCTGGCGATGGTGATATACGCCCAAGAGCCTAGAAACCATACTTCTCCAGGCGAAATCTTCTTGAGCCTGTAGAAAGTATTTGACCAAGTAGATTGCCATAAGGACAAAACCACATTTACGGCTTGTCCTTGTGGCCATTAAACAGGACAAACGCAGAGAGTTTTTCATGACTTTGCAGGTTAAGCCTCCGCTCCCATTTGAATAAACCAATTTAGGATATGAAAACTTATAAAGCCTACGGCTTATGCATTGCCTCAGAACTGCCTTTGCCTGAGCTGATTGAAACTGAAGCCAAGCCAGACGTGATTGTGCGGTTAGGCAAAGTAGATGATTCAACTGGAATGCAACACGATAGGGGTACTTATTTTCAAGGAGAAGTGGCAGGAGTAGGTGAGTTTTTCATTCAGAGGGGACGTGAAGTTATCATTGATCCTGTGCCGGGAGTTGAAGAAGCTCTCCTCCGTACTATACTTTTAGGTCCTATACTATCGATACTGCTTCGGCAGCGAGGATTGCTAGTTCTCCATGCCAGTTGTGTTCACATCAACAACAAGGCTGTGGCGTTTTTGGGTGGTTCAGGCTGGGGTAAGTCAACTTTGGCAGCTGCTTTCCATACCAAGGGATATGACATATTAACAGATGATGTCATGCCTATCGAATTTGTTTGCGATCGCCCAATTGTCATTCCTGGCTATCCTCAATTCAAACTTTTTCCGGAAGCACTCACTTGTTTGGGACACAATACTGAGGGCTTATCTCCAGTTTTCCAAAACGCACCCAAATTATCCTATAAATTCGCTGATGGTTTCCAGCAAACTCCCTTACCACTTCAGAGGATTTATGTGCTGGCTAAAGGAACTGCTCACGAGATTACTAAGCTACAACCCCAGGAAGCTTTTGTCGAGCTAGTGCGTTATACCCGCGCCATTAGCTTGATAACAGATACAGAATTTATGGCTTCCCATATGCGTCTTTGTTCTGAACTTATTAAGAATATAAGCTTTTGTCGCTTCACTCGCAAACCCTCGCTGACAGACTTACCAGAACTTGTAAAGTTGATTGAGGATGACCTGGTACAAATCAATACTAAAGACTTTGACCAAAAAATGATAGCGAGAGTTCCCTAGCTACTTCCTTTAGTTCTCTGTTATCCGTCAAATAAACTCGAACTCTATTAATTATCTCTAACTCAGGGGGTTCTGTTACGTTGTTTAGGAAACTCCACAGCGCCAATACAATACTATTCCATTTGCGAAAAACTCTTAGCTTGGTTTGGGCAGCGTCGCGCTACTGGACTGTAGCTTGGATGGTTATGCTGCTGGTTCAAGGATTGCTTCCCGCAGTCTCCATTACCCTTATCCGGCAGTTGGTGGATAATTTGGTAGCAGTTGTTGGAAGTGGCATTTCCTGGGCAAGTGTTCAGAAGATTTTGATTCCTCTGGGGGTGATGGCAGGTCTATTGCTTGTAGGGGAGTTTTTCAATGGTGTGGGTGAATGGATTCGTACGGCTCAGTCAGAACTGGTACACGATTACGTCACTGATTTGATTCATAAACAGTCAGTTGCTGTCGATTATGGCTTTTATGAATACTCTGAGTATAATGACAAGCTTGATCGAGCGCGGCAGGGGGCTAGTGGGCGATCGCTAGCATTATTAGAAAGTACTGGCAGTTTATTGCAAAACAGCATTACTCTGTTTGCTGTGGCAGCAATCTTGCTGTCCTATGGTCTTTGGCTGCCGATGATTCTGATAATTAGTGCCTTTCCTGCGTTCTATATAGTGATGTACTTAAATAAAATCCAGTATGAATGGTCGCAGCGGACTACAACTGTTCGGCGCTGGTTGATGTACTATGACTCGCTCTTGACTAATAGCGAAACGGCGGCGGAAGTACGATTGTTTGACTTTGGTGATTACTTTCAATCATCTTATAAAAAATTGCGTCGGCAACTCACAGAGGAACAACTCAAGCTATTAAAAAAGCAAACTTTAGGTCGCTTCGCTGCTGGCATCATTGCGTTGATGATTTCTGGTGTTGCCCTAGCCTGGGTGGGGAGGCTGGTATTGCTGGGAATTTTGAGTTTAGGAGATTTAGCCCTGTTTGTTCAGGCATTCAATCAGGCACAGGGAATTATCAAGTCTTTGTTAGGCAACCTGGGGCAAATTTATCGTAATAGCTTGTTTATAAGTAACTTGTTTGAGTTCTTACAGATCCAGCCCAAAATTGTAGAGCCGCCCAATCCTTTGCCCGTTCCATCAATACCCAAACAGGGAATTCAATTTCGGCAAGTCACCTTCCGCTATCCTGGTACAGAGGAACCAGTGTTAGAGAATTTTAACCTAATGCTGCCTGCTGGCAAAATTGTGGTAATTGTTGGTGATAACGGTGCGGGAAAAAGTACGCTCATTAAGCTTCTATGCCGTTTTTATGACCCCGAATCAGGAAGCATTGAGTTAGACGGCATAGATATACGTAAGTTTTCCGTAAAACAACTCCGCAGGTTAATTACTGTTTTGTTTCAGTCTCCAATTCCCTACTACACAACGGTTGGTGAAAATATTGCTTTGGGTGATATATGGGCAGCATCAAATCAGGCAGAGATTGAAGCTGCTGCTAAAGCATCGGGTATTCATGATAAAATTATGCGCTTGCCCCGAGGCTATAACACAATGTTGGGTAAGTTGTTCCCTGAGGGAACTGAGTTAAGCGGGGGTCAATGGCAACGTCTGGCGCTAGCACGGGCATTTTTTAGACGCGCCCAAATCATTATTTTAGATGAGCCGACTAGCGCTATGGATCCTTGGGCTGAACACGACTGGCTAGAAAGATTTCGCACATTGGCAAGCGATCGCACTGCAATTGTCATTACTCACCGCTTCACCTTGGCAATGCGGGCGGATATCATTCATGTTATGCGTGCCGGTCGCATTGTAGAGTCAGGAAATCATGACGAATTGCTGGCTTTAGATGGTCTTTATGCTCAGTCTTGGAAATCACAGATGGAAGCTAGCTCCAGTAATTCTCTTGAAAGCAAGATTGTTTCGTAAAAAGGAATGCGATCGCCTCAGATGATGAACACTTTATCTCAAATAGATACTAAAAACCAAGGAATCGATGTTCAAGCAGAAACAGAGCTACTTCTTCGTTGTGCCCGCACTCACCTAAATAATTCAACTACTGAGCGCGTCAAAGCCTTGGTTCAGGAAAATATAGACTGGGAATACCTCATCCAAACAGCACATAAACACGGTGTAATACCGCTCCTTTACTTAAGTCTCAGTAAGATATGCCTGCAATCAGTTCCTGCAACTTTCCAACAGCAGCTTCAACAAGACCAGTATTACAGAACTCAGCGCAACCTTATGCTAACAAGTAAGCTGCTCAAGCTATTGGAGCTTTTTGAGGCTAATAACATACCTGTGATTCCATTCAAAGGTCCGATTCTGGCGATTTCAGCCTATGGTGATATTTCACGTCGAGATTTCTGTGATTTAGATATTTTGGTTCGCAAACAAGATTTTTTGAAGACGAAAGAACTGCTGACTGCTCAAGGATATCGACCATACTCTAACAGTAGTGAGAAAGAAGCAACTTACCTTAGCTCCCTGAAAGGGGAGCAACAGAAGGCTTACCTTGAATACCACTGGGAACTGCATCTGGTGGATGAGCGTGATCGCGTTACTATAGATGTCCATCACGGAATGTTACCAAAGCAATTCTCATTTTTGTTTGATACTGAATGGTTATGGGACGATGCTCAACTAAAGCCGTTTGCTAACAAGATGGTTCTTAATTTTTCCTCAGAGGATTTAATTATAATTCTTTGTTCTCAGGGAGCTAAGGACTGTTGGCAAAGGCTGAACCGGGTTTGCGATATTGCTCAACTCATCCACACCTCTAGTGAGATTAATTGGGAGAGAGCCTGTGAACGCGCAGCTAAACTGCGTATGACGCGAATCCTTTTGCTTGGTCTTTTACTAGCGCATGAGCTACTAGAAGTAGAGCTTCCGAAGACAATCTTACAGCAAATACAAGCTAACTCACTACTGGAGTCTCTTGCTTCTCGGATTTACAAACAGCTTTTTAGTCAAACTGACAGTTCACTTCAAAACTGGAAAGTTAAAAGTTCATTTTTTCATCTTAAGATGATAGAACACCCGTGGGACAAAATTCGGTACTGTTATGAGCATTTGCTGGTTCCAACAATAGCAGATCGGGTATCTCTACCGCTACCTAAATTTTTATCTTTCTTCTATTATCTACTCCGACCTATCCGTTTAATTAAGATGTATGGATTAACGCGTAAATCCGCTGATTAAAACATAGTTAAGACATAGTATTGTTAATAACTTGCTTATAAATTTCTATTAATTGCTGGTAATTAGCTTCAGGAGTGTACTTAGCTTTGTAAGTGCTTAGAGCATTCTTTCCCATAGCATCTATTGCTTCCGGGTGAGTTGTTGCCCAATTTATCTTATTTGCCAAATCTTGCGCATTCCCAACCTCAAAGTGCAGACCGTTCACTCCATCTTCAACAATTTCTGCCATACTGCCCAATTTAGAAGCTATCACAGGTAAACCACAGGCGAACGCCTCCGCTATTGTTAAAGGAAAGCCCTCATACCAAATTGAAGGAAATACTAGAAATTTGGCATTGTGCATAAGTTGTAAAACAGTTTCCTTGTTCTGTCGCCCTAAAAATGCGATCGCCTCCCCAAGTCCTCTAGTCTCTACCTGTTCGCGCAGCGCTTCAATCATTGGACCCTCACCCACAATTTTCAGCGGTATACTTAAATGACCTTGTGCATAAGCATCAATGAGCGTCGCCAGGCCTTTTTCTTCAGAAAGTCGTCCTACAAACAGTGCATAACTTTTCGCTCTGCTGGTTTCAGATTGAAATTTGGGAGCAACTACAAAATTAGGTTTGACGTAAATTTTATCCTTGGGTAACCCCGCCTGAACCATTTTATCTTTATGAAAGTTGGTTAAGGAGATGTAAGCGTCTACTCGGTTTTGCCAAGTGCCACGAAATCTGTGAAAAGCGAGCATTGTTGCCACACCAGCGCTTTGTATGGATGAACCACGGTAACATCGGTGCAAAACACCAGATAAAGGGACTACTTTGCCAATGCATTCTTCACAAATTTTGCCATCTCTTAACGGCATTGCTTTTGGACATCCAAGCCGATAGTTATGGAGCGTTTGCACCACTGGTATATTTACATCTCGACAAGCGTCGTATACTGCTGGCGAAATAAGTGGAAAAAAGTTATGTACGTGAACTATATCAGGACGGAAATGAGAAAACTTTTCTTTTATTAACTTTCTTGTTGTAGGTGAATACACCACAGAAAGTGCAGCTTTTATCTTACCTTGAATTCCGACAATGCTATCATTATTAACCTCCCAAAGCAGAACATCATGTCCATAAGACTTTAACAGCGTACGTTCAGCCTGTACAACGACATCTTCACCTCCCGCATACTGATAGCGGTTATGGGCAATGAGGATTTTCATAGGAGTCATCCGGATAAGAAATTGTTAAATTCTCTTTTTTAAAAAGCTTTTTATTTAAAAATGAGGCTTTTCCATTAATGCTGTTTGCTCGAAAGGAGAAATCTGCTGCAATAATTTGTTAGTTTTATTAGCTTGATATTTTTGCCATTGCAGCCCAATTAGACTAGCTACAAACAACATAAAAGCTGGTTCTTCCATCCAGGAAAAGATTAGACCAGCAACAAACACAGTAATTAAGAAAAACTTTGATAGCTTATCTACACAAATATACTTCCAAACTAAAAACCAGAGATATAAGTATACTCCTAATCCCAGAAACCCTAAATCTCCCCAAATACCTGCCCAAGAGAATAATAAAGAGTACATACTAGAGCCAGTAATACTATTAGACCAGTAGTAGCTCTCTTGGGCGTTAAATACTGTATTAAAAACAGGAGTGCCAGTCACACCTAATGGTTTTAGAATTTGTATGTAATCTTTCATTAGCCAACCTAAGCGGCTAATAGTATGACCTGGTCCAAGTCCAAATAACCAATTTATATCTGACTTGTAGAAGGAGGCAATAATAGAAAATACAGAAAGCTTGTATTGAAAAGCCTCTGTGACAACCTCCATATCAGATATATAGCGTATTCCAGCATACAAGGAGTTGATAATTTGAAGAACCATAATAGTAATTGGAAGAGCAATTCCCAAATACATTATTGCTTTCCAAATCTCCTTTAATTGCGTAATTATTAAGATAAACCAGGAAACTATAAATGCAATGACTACCTGTTTCACATCAGCATAAAGAATGTTTCCTAAACCTAAAATAAATACAAATATGCGTAACCAGATTGAACGAACTCCAGAAGCTAGGAGAAAATAAAGACCAAAAGTTAAACCTACATCACCTCCTACGTGATGTCCCGCTCCCATGTTCAGAAAAATTCCCTTAACATAATCATTTCTATATCCAAGAATAAATGTCTGAAAATAGACAAAAGCAAAATGAATATAGACAAAGATAAATAACCACTTTTGAAATATTTTAATACTACGTTGAGGTAGCTTTATACTGGTAATTGCTATTAATAGTATAAAAGGTTCTCCTAGCATTAAGAAGCTGAGTATAACATTGATAGCCCCTGCTTTATTAAGCAGCGCACTAGATATACTTTCTGTCAACAGAATAAGCAGTCCCACTAGAAGTTGTACAGCAATTTTGCTCCGAATTCTAGGTATTATCCATACAAATAAGCCGATGGCGATCACAAAATGCAAAAAGTTAATGACTGATGGGATTTTTAGTGCTGTAAGAACTCGTGGGAACATAGCAGAAGCAAGGAATAGCAAAATCATGCTAGACCGTTTGATAATTCCTGCCTGCGTTGACGTTGCTAAACTCATTGATTTCCTGCTATGGTTTGATAGACTTGAGCCAAATATTTCCCCTTAACTTCCCAGTTGTAGACTTCGCATACCCTTTTTCTTCCAGCCTCTCCCATCTGAAGTCTTAGTTCTGGCTCTTTTGCTAAACGCATCATTGCTACTGCTATGTCATTGACCGCCTGTTCGGGTGAGTGAGCAGTCACTTTAAATCCTGTTTCCTCTGTCACCTGAATACCAGGTCCGCCTAAGTTTAGGCAAATAACAGGCTGACCAGCAGCCATTGCCTCTAGCACTACCCACCCTCCAGAGTCATGCAAGCTAGGGTGAACTAAAACATCGCACTCACCGAACTTGGATAGCGTTTGCTGACGACTCAATGCACCCCAAAAAGTGACTTTGTCTCTAATCCCTAGTTCCTGAGTTAAAGATTCCAGGTTTTCTCGCTCTGGTCCATCTCCAATCACCCAATACTCAGCATCAGGCAAGTTTGTTTGGGCAAAAGCCCGCAATCCAAAATGAAAGCCTTTCCAGTGTAACAGTCTTCCTGTGGAAATGAAACGAAAAGGTTGGCGTTGCGTGGGGGAAATTTGTACAAGTTGCTCAATATCTACTTTAGGAATACCAACAGCACCATAGATTTGTATGTTCTTACAACCTAGCGCCGCAAAACGTTCTGCAGTTTCTTCAGTAGCTGCGATCGCCACCACACTTTTCTTAGCAGTCAGATGCACAAAGGGGTCGCTCTCGCCAAAGTGGCGTAAAAGATTACGGAGATTTTCGTAAACTCTAGCTCGTAGGCTCTGGTTTTCCCTAAACGCTTTTGGTGTAGATTCTCCACCTCCAACTGGACCCCAAATAAAGGGAGTAGAAAGAAATACGAGGAAGCTAGGGCTTGAATATCTGCCGTAGGTAATGTGGTGGACGACATCAAAGTTAATCTTTTGATGAAGTGGTCTGGCTATAAAGTAAGCCCAAATTTGCCATAAGTAGTAGTGAAGGTAAACTGACATTTGCGATCGCTTACCTTCATAAGACCAGTCATAAACCCAATTAAACGGATCGAGATAAATAAAATTCAGGTTGGGTATTGGGTTATGAGCAAGTTCTGCTTCAATTTTTGGGCGGTGAGTATTTGAAGTCAAAACCCAAACTTGATGGTATTTGGCAATCTCGCAAGCTGTGTTCCAGCCGATTCCTGGCTCAGATCCGCGACCTGGTTCGCAGGCATAAGCAGACAAAAGGACTTTCATATCGTGCTGATTGTATTTATACTTGTTCAAGAAATGAGAGCCACTGCTGGGCGATCGCTTCCGGCTTAAACGCTTCACTTTGGTGCTGGCTAGCTGTAATCAGTTGACTACGCCAATCTTTTGAAGTTAAAACTTTATAAATTGCTGTCGCTAAAGCTTCTGGCTCATCTATTGGCACTAAATTTCCATATTTGCCATTTTCTAGGATGCTGCGTGGACCTCCTCCAATCGCATCAGTTGAGATCACAGGCACTTTACAAGCCATCGCCTCTACTAATGCTAAGCAAAATGCTTCATCTAAGGATGACATCACAAAAACATCAGCTTTGGCAATGTGGCTCCAGGGATTTGCCACATGACCAGGTAAGCTGACATCCTCTTGCAAACCCAGTTTGGCAACCACCTCCTCTAGATGTTTTCTTTCTGGTCCTTCTCCCAAAATAATCAGCTTGACTTTGAGCTGGCTGCGAACTTTTGCAACCGCTTGCAACAGCAGGGGATAGTTTTTTCGCTTTGCTAAACGCCCAAGGCTAATAATCACTGGGCTATCCTTGTGTTCAAGCCAAGGATGCTCAGGCTTTGCTTGACTACGTATCGCAAAGTTTTCGATATCCACAGGATTGGGTATGACTGCAACACGATTGCGGGGAATGGGGATACCGTCTTGTTTTAGGATGTCAAGCACACCTTGGCTGACAGTGGTTAAGCCATTGGCTGTGGGATACAAAAGCCGTGCTAGCCAAGGCATAATTTGCATTCGTAGGTCATGCTTGTGGTCAATTGCTATATCTGAAGTTAAAGTATCCCCCTGATAAATCACAAATTTTGTCTTGCGCTGAAGAGCTAACAGCCATCCCATAATTGCAGGAATGCTAATAATTGTGGGCATGGCAATGAGTACATCTGGCTTAACGGCTCTCAAAAATTTGGATAGAGCAATGGGAGATGCCATAGACCGCTCAACACCCAGTGGCACTAATTTGACGCCTTCTGGAAAAGTGATATCCTCTGCTGGTCCTTTTGAGAGGTATAGGACGTATAAGTCTCTCACACCCAAGTTCCAAAATCCTTTTGTTAGGGCTACTGGAAGGTTTGTGAATGCTCCGCCGTCCAAACCCCAGGTAAATATAGCAATTGACCTGTGACTCATCTATTATCCTTTATCAAATTACTATGTCGGTGTTCATAAAAAGCTTGAACATCTCTGAAGATGAGACACTACCAATGTTATTCACTCCTTCCTCTTCAATCTTCAAATCTTTGCCTACGATGACTAGTTTGGCATCAGAAGGAGACATTGCTTTCCAAAGAAACTGAAGACGCTGACCATACATGAAGGTAGGATCTCCTGTGATAACTACCTTCTTGATGCCCACAGAGGTTGACTTTTCTTTGATTGATGCAGGATAACCAATCATTGCTGCTCCTTCATAACTACGCTTGTTCACATCAAAAACGTCTGGAGAGACAATTTTTATTCTCCATCTTCAATGCTTTTCTGAGTTGAATCATCTTTTGATTCCAAAGAACACTAGTGTTCCCTGCTGAATTGACCTGCCTAGGCGTTTAAGCTTACTTTCACTACATAGGTGATGAAACAACGCTAAAAAGACAGTATTAGGCAAGTTTTCACCCCATTGCAATAGCCATTTCAAAGGCTTATAGCCGAAAGCAGTGTGAAACTACGGATAAGTAACAAGCAGCCGATGAATCTCCTTTCTTTCTGACTTGGGTGCATTTTGAAACTGAGCCAGCAAGTAGCGAGCACAATAGTACCATTTGTTCTCCAAACAATTCTGTTGGTAATTACTTGAGAACATAACGCGGAGGAATCAGACCCTCTAATAACTCCTTCATAAAGTACTTTACTGGGCTGGCTCCATAGACCAAATCAAACATTTTGGCAAAGAGAGCATCAGGTAAATACTCAGCCCAAGGTAAAAACCATCGTTCAGGCAAAGAATAACCAAAATGTGTATGAGCGGTTAGTTGCTGGTGAGCCTTCCTAGTGTCTGACCTGGGTACCCGTTTTAACCGCATTGCTACGTAGCGGAAATGGAGATACTTCACACTGTTTTCCAAACCAGTCAGTCTTTCGGCGACGTCTTTACCATAGACCCTGCTTAAAAGCTGTTTTTGCTCTTGATGCGTACGCTCCCAATTACTCACGTCTCTCTCGAAATCTTTTAACACGTAACTCTTTGAACTTGTAATGTTGGAGCCATGTAGGCGAAACTTGGTTAGCACTTCTGGCACAGGTACTATCACAGTTATGAGGGGCGCTAAGTAGCTAATAAGACTGTCTGCGTTGCGCGTAAACGCTTCGTTCATCGGGAAGATCAAGTCAGCGACCTTGCGTCGAATGGAAAGTGCTGAAGCTGGCGGTATGTTGTATGCGAACCCACCATTTTGCATCGCAAAAGGTGCTCTCCAACCAGAGGCTAGCTCACTAAATGTAGGTGTCGATTTAATAATTTTGCCATTACCATCAATCTCTATTAAGTTGTCGATAACAAAGCCTCCTTTTGGATCAGATTGAAACGCTTCGACAACTTTTTGTAATTTGCTGGGTATCCATAAATCATCTGCATCCAACACACAGATAATTTCACCACTACTGTGTTTGTAAGCTGTATTTAATGCTGAAGCTACACCCCCATTCTCCTGACGTACCAGCTTAATCCGGGAGTCTTTGTTTGCATAACTCTCAACGACTTCACAAGAGTTATCTTTGGAACCGTCATCACAAACGATCGCTTCAAAATGGGGATAGGTCTGGGAAAGTACACTTTCTAAAGTCTCGCCAATGTATTTAGCATAGTTGTAGTTAGCAATTAGTATTGAGACTAGGGGTTTTTCGGGTAGTTTGGGTAGTTCGATTGGTTGTTGCTTTTCGGTTTGAAGTTCTTGCATTCTCTCATCCCTCTGACTAGGTGTTATTGCTGTAACTTGTGATTAACACTCCTCTCATCGAATCTCCCACTGCATACTATGGTTAATCACCTTATTTATTGACAGATTTAATCTGGAAGTGCAGTTATTCTTTACCTGTAACTTCCTTCTCAAACAAGCCCAATGTCCGCAACACAACTTGAGCCATATCATAGTATTTGTGTAATCTGCTAGCTTGTCAGCAAGCAGCGTCATGCCATTTAGCTTCTCAACCTGCTCACAGTTTGCTTGTAGCGCACTAAAATATTGCGCCATACCAGAAAGTATAATTTCTCTACATTTCCTTATACAGCAATTTTTCAAAACTCACTTGGTAGTTTCCCCTAGAGTATTCTGTTATATTCTTTCTGCAAATTGGCACGTATTCCGGATTCTTTTATTAAAAGGTGTACTAACAAATGTTCTTAATTTTATACGAATGTGCCAGAACAATTATACACAACTGCTTTGAAATAGAGAAACTTTTAAAAAGTAGTTAAAAAACTATGTAACGTTTTTATAAATTTTAAAAAATTTTCCGGATATACTTACTTGTCATTTGAATATAGTACATTAATTTTTTGAAAATCTATGGCAGCACTAAAACTAAAAATAGTACATAGTTGAGAATAGTGTATTTTTATACCATTTTGGGAAATGCCTGATACAAATGATTGGTCTCTAATTCTTTCCCCCTGCAAGAAAACCCCCTGCAAGAGAGCTGCCTGCCATGTTCTAACTTTAAAGTGAAACGGTATTATTCATGCTTCTTAAGTTACAAAATAGACATGTAGCTCTCTGAAATGTGGAATAGTCCGCTCATTATTTCATTTCATTTGACAGATATTTAATTTAGATACCACTTACAAGAGATAGATAGTGAAGTGGGAAGCGTGAAAATAACTTCTTAAGCTGGAAACGAGGCAGTTATGACAAACTTTAATCGCACTCAGAAAGTATTCTCTGGACTTTCCATCCTTTGTGGGATAGTCGTACTTTCTCTTTTTAGCATTAAAAAAGATACGTTGCTCACAAACTTTCCTGTGACTGTGTTAGGGCTGTCTGAGAAAAAGTCTCTCAATCAAGGGAAGAAAAAATGTATCCTTCCCAAGGTTTCAACAGGAGATAAGCTCTTTCCTAAGCAAATAGTCGTTAATGTTAAGACTCAATATGGAGCTAAGGGTGATGCTGTAACAGATGATACTCAGGCTCTCCAAAAAGCGATTCGGGAGAATGTGGGTACAAACAGAATTCTCTACTTTCCACAAGGGACTTATTTGGTGAGCGATCGCCTAGAATGGCGAGACACAAACAACAAATGGCAATCGCAGTTATGGCTCCAAGGGCAAAACCGCGCCACCACTACTATTCGCCTGAAGGACAATGCACCTGGTTACAACAACCCCAGCAATCCGAAAGCAGTCGTCCACACCGCATCAGGACTGTACGTGGAGCAGTCTCAAGGCGGAGGTAAGGACTATCCCGCCAAGGGAGAAGGAAACGAGGCATTTGCAAATTACATTGAAGATATCACAATTGACACTGGTAATAATCGTGGAGCGATCGCACTCGACTATTTAGCAAACAACACCGGTGCAGTTCGTAATGTCAGACTACGTGGTCAAGGACTCGTTGGGCTGGATATGACGCGAAAGTGGATTGGTCCGGCTATGGTCAAGAACGTCGTAGTGGAAGGCTTTGACTATGGTGTTCGGATTGGGAGTCAGGTTAACGGTATTACCCTTGAGCACATTACGCTTTGCAATCAAAAAAATGTGGGTCTAGAAAATTCCGGAAACGTTGTTGCAATCCGAGACCTCTCGAGCAGCAATAGTGTCCCAGCAGTACGTAACATCAATAACACAAGCCTTATTAGCCTTCTCGACGCCAAGCTTTATAATGGCAATTCCTCGGTGAGTGCGATTGAGAATAATAATAGCCGTCTGTTTGCCCGCAATGTCAGATCATCAGGTTATCAGTCAGCAATTGTGCAAGATAAAAAGGTCTTAAAGGGGACTGTGGTTAAGGAGTACGCCTCGAACACTCCTTTTACTTTGTTTACATCTTCTAAAACCTCTCCCAATCTTTCGGTTCAGGAACCCCCAAGCTTTCATGATAACAATCTCTCAAACTGGGTAAACGTCGAGGATTTTGGTGCACGAGGAAAAAAAGCTGATGGAGGTGAAGATTGGGACGATGATACAGCTGCAATTCAGAAAGCTATTGACTCAGGAAAATCCACTGTTTATGTTCCGCCTGGTCGTTACTTGATCAGTGATACCCTACGAGTTAGGGGAAAGACTCGTCGGATTATTGGGATAAATGCTACGCTTTCTCCTGGTGGGAAAGCCTTTGAGAATGCAAACAATCCAAAACCGTTCATTCGTGTTGAGGATGGAGCAGTACCTGACGTGACTATTGAACACCTGAATGTTACTAACCTTATTCAGCAAGCACCTCCACAGGCTGGATTTATTGGTTTTGAACAAGCTACCTCTCGGACACTCTTTTTGAAGGATGTGTCTTGTTGCTCACTTAGACCGAATGACCAAAAGTATGTGTTTCGTAATACTCCAAGAGCCGGAAAGCTGTTTATTGAGGATGTATCAGCTGAAGGTTGGCACTTTGAGCATCCTCAACGAGTATGGGCTCGTCAGCTTAACCCTGAAGGTAGTCGTAAGAAGATATTCAATAACGGTGGCAAGCTTTGGGTGTTAGGTCTCAAGACTGAAGGCGGTAATGTCAACACTGTGCTCCACGCTAAAGGAGGCAGTGTTAGTGAGTTGTTTGGAGCACTGTTATATGTGACTGGGAACATACGACCAAATGAGATTGCTTTTATCAATGACAACTCTCGGGTTGCACTCTCCTACGCCACAATCAGCTATGGACCAAGTGATTTCCAGATTCACGTTCAAGAGGTACGCCGAGCCAATCGTCGTCAGTTCACTCGCAATCAGTTGCTTGGGCGTGGAAATGGTCGTGTGGTGCCACTCTATGTGGGAGGGCAGTAAGTCCTAAATCTTTGGTAGGCATGGGCAGGAACGACAATTCCTACTGCTGCTATGGTAGCGATCGCGCTTTGTGATTAATTGAGTGAATGAACTACCCCGCCGCGTAGGCGGACGGGGTTTCGCCCGGTTCCGCCGCGCTGCTGAGTTTTTGTCTCTTCATCTGCCCAAGTTGCTTCATAGATCCGGTATTCTTTCGTTTACCAGTCTTTGAAGTAGAGCTTAGACATCCAAGACTATCGAGGCTGGTTCCCAACCCCGGTTGTTGATTAGTCACAACGTTGTACATTACCCGAAGCGCTACCCGCATCACGCGGTATTTCAAATCCACAATCTGAGCATACATGGTGACGATTTGATAGCGTTGCCCACTCCTTATGAATTGCCCCACATTTTGGGCAACGCCCTTGATGGCCTTACCTCCGTTGTAGGTAGCACAATCATCAATCCGCCTTTAGCTTCGATCTTATAGGTGAGCATCTTGTTGAGAGTGCCGAAACCCACAGAAAGAATAGACTTATTGAGTCCTGCTTTTTGCTTGTTTCGCTTACTACCTTTCTTAGCCTTTCTTGTCATTCCTTTCGTATTAAGCTGTTCAGTTACGCCGATGTCATAACGACTCGCAATCTCTGACGTAACTTTGTGTTGCCAATCTCGACGTTGAGTTCCAGCCTTGCGCTGCAATCTTGCAACACGCTTATTCGCTTTCCTCCAACGTCGCGACGATTTAATCTTCTTGTTTCTGTTAGGAGCTTGTTTGCGTCGTAATCCCTTGGAGGCGTGCTTTATCTTGATCTCAGTCTTTTGAGTAAAACGCGGGTTAGCGATATTCTGAACCTCGCTTCCATTGTAGGTTGCAATCGCCGTTTCGCATCCGAGATCAAAAGCCACAATTGAGTCGTATGCCAACTCAGATTGAGATCCAAACTTTGCTGCAACGTCGGGAACTTCGACGGTAAAAGATGCAAACCACTGGTTTAAGCCAGGTTTGTAAACGATGGTAAGCGTGGTTGGTTTACCCCATTGCTTGGCTTGACCTCGCATTTTGATCTTGATGCCTAGGTCGTTGAGGTTCACGCTGCCATGCTTCCCTGATGTATTGGCTTTCCATCCCGACGTGGCAGGATAAGTCCAGCCTGAGAACTTGCGAATTGACTTGAATTTAGGCGGTTTACGCAATCCTTGAAAGAAAGCGTTATACGCCAGGTCAACCCGTTTTACCGTGGCTTGCAAAGCTTGAGAGTGAAGATAAGCAAATTCAATTGAGCGCTAACTACAGTTTGCCAAAGAAGCGGGAAAACTGTTAAAGGAGCAGCAATTTTCCAAATTTTTATTTTCAAAAAAATAAAACACATCCATTTTTAAAGATTTGATTTTTGACAAAATAAAAAAAAAATACTACATAATCGATAGTAATATGCTTTAATCTACCTTAAGGTACAAAGAAACTCTCCCAGAAAGGGTAAATATTCAGCTTGAATATTTTGGTCTACCGTGGGGCGCACAGAAATATTCCGAATAATCCTCAAATGTTTGCGGACATGAAACTCTTTAGCTCTATCTAAGATAGGCTCAATATTTGCTTTGATTGAACGGATATTTAGTTGAGGCACTGCTTGGAAGAGATGAATAATTCTAAGGTACGGTGCAGCAAGAATCTCCGCCTCTATCTAGTTAACACGAAGAAGCATCAAAAGAAGTTCCCTGTTAAGAAACGAGGTAGTAATGACAAAGTTTAAGCGCAATAAGAATATCTTTTCTGGATTTTCCATTATTTGCGGGATGGCATTAGTTTCTCCTTTCGTTACAAAATCTACACTGATTGCAAACCTCCCCTCTTTCTTAGGGGTTTCTGAGAAAGTGGCTCTCAACGCAGGAGAAAATAGATGTGTCACCGCCAATAGTTCAGACGAGAAGCTTTTTCCCGAGAATATGGTGATTAACGTTAAGACTCAATATGGAGCTAAGGGTGACGGTGCAACAGATGACACTCAGGCAATTCAGCAGGCGATTCGGGAGAACGTGGGTACAAACAGAGTTCTGTACTTCCCTCAAGGAACGTATGTGGTGAGCGATCGCCTAGAATGGCGAAACACGAACGGCAAATGGGAATCGCAGTTGAGGCTCCAAGGACAGAACCGCGCCACCACGATTATTAAGTTGAAGAATGATGCAACTGGTTACAACGACCCCAACAACCCGAAAGCAGTCGTCCACTCCGCATCAGGACTCTATGTCCATGGCGAGCGCGACGGAGACAAAGACTATGCCGGCAAGGGAGAGGGGAACGAGGCGTTTGCAAACTACATTGAAGACCTCACGATTGACACTGGTAATAACCCTGGTGCCATCGCACTCGATTATTTAGGGAACAATACTGGTGCTGTTCGCAATGTCACACTTCGCGGCGAAGGACTTGTTGGGCTGGACATGAGTCGAAAGTGGATTGGTCCGGCGTTGATCAAGAACGTCTTAGTGGAAGGCTTTGAGGTTGGTATTCGGATTGCGAGCGAGGTCAACGGTATGACTCTCGAGCACATTACGCTTTGCAATCAGAAAACTGTTGGTCTAGAAAATTCCGGCAACATTGTCGCAATACGAGATTTATGGAGCAGCAATACTGTCCCAGCAGTACGCAACAACAATATCACAAGCCTTATGACCCTTCTCGATTCAGAGCTTTATGGCGGCAATTCCTTGGTGAGCGCGATTGAGAATAATAATAATAGCCGTCTATTTGCCCGGAATGTCCGCTCATCTGGTTATCAATCGGCAATTATGCAAGATAACAATGTCTTGCAGGGGGCTACGGTAAACTCGTTTACCTCAAGCGCTCCTTTGACTTTGTTTACGTCTATCTTAAACGCCTCTCTCAATCTTCCGGTTGAGCAGCCTCCGAGCTTTCATGATAATAATCTCTCAAACTGGGCAAACGTTGAGGATTTTGGTGCAAAAGGGAAAAATCCGGATGGAAGCGATGAGTGGGGCGATGATACGGCTGCAATTCAAAACGCGCTTGACTCAGGAAAATCCACCGTTTATATTCCACCTGGTAAATACTATGTGAGTGATACCCTGCGAGTCAGGGGAAATGTTCGCAAAATCATTGCGACAAATGCTACGCTCTCTGCTGGTGGGACAGCCTTTCAAGATGCAAACAATCCGAAACCATTCTTTCGGATTGAAGATGGAGCAGCACCTGACGTAACCATTGAACATGTGAGTATCAACAACATTACTCCAAATGCGTCACCTGCATTGATTGGTTTTGAACATGCCACCTCCCGAACACTATTTTTGAAGGATATGAGCTGTTGCTCATGGAGAACCACCGACCAGAAGTATGTGTTTCGGAATATGCCAGGAGCCGGGAAGCTGTTTATTGAGAATATAGCTGGTGAGACTTGGCGATTTGAGCATCCCCAACAGGTATGGGCGCGTCAGCTTAATACTGAAGGTAGGAATAAAAAGATTGTTAATAATGGCGGGAAGCTTTGGGTGTTAGGTCTGAAGACCGAAGGAGGTAATGTCAACACTGTGCTTGAAACCAAAGGAGGTGGTGCCAGCGAGTTGTTTGGAGCATTGTTATACGTGACTGAGAGCGTGTCACCTAATGAGATTGCGTTTATCAATGACAATTCTCAAGTTGCACTCTCTTATGCCACAAGAAGCTATGGAACTAACGATTTCCAGATTCAGGTTCAAGAGACACAGGGGTCTCAAAGCCGTCAACTCACTCGCGATCAGTCTTTCCAGTATACTAATGGTACTACAGTGCCGCTCTACGTAGGAGGGAAGTAAAGGAAAAAGCTCAATGTGCAAGTTGTTAGTTTTGCTGACTTTTCACGTCATGTGGAAAAATCCACGAAAAACCTAACCCCCTCTCCCCCCTATCCCCAGAGGGGACCCCGAGTCCCCCCTTCCCTACAAGGGTTGGGGGAAAAATCAAAGCCTCTCTCCTTGCAGGAGAGAGGTTTGGAGAGAGGTCTTCCAGATAAGAGTGAAAAGTAAGGTTAGTTTTGCTCATTGAGCTTGAGATAATCTCTCCAAAATTCAGTGGAAGAGAAATGGTTGAAAGCATTTTTCCACTCAGAACTAACAGAGGACCACCTAATAGCACTCTTGGTAATGATTTTCAACCATCTAATTAAAATCACTATACAAGTTGTTCGGCTCATCTCATGCAGATGGACACTGCTATTTCCTTCTCTAGCAATAACAACCTGTTTTTTTGCAAATTCCTTGTACCAATAGTCAGAGTATTCAGAACCAATCCAATAATATGCTTTATCATTACTTACCAAAAAGTCTGGAAGTAAATGACCATTGAGAGTCAGTAAACCAATAATTTTTTTGAGAATAGGTTGTTGAATACTTTCAGCACTTGAATCACCGTGAGGTTCATTATTAGCTAGAGGATGAGATTGTACACGTTGGGTCTTGTAGCTTTTACTAAGTCCTAATATCTTAGCATGAATTGCCTCTGGATCATGGCTTTTTATTAACTGTGGTCCTTTCAGGTAATCCTCAAAACCCCTCATAACCATTTCCGCAGAATTATAGTCAAACACCAATAGATTGTAGAGTAGATGTTGTGTTAGAAACTTAACTGTATTTATGTATCCTGACAAGCTATAAATAGAATTGGTTATTAGATGATTGCGAAATCTATAATAAGTATCCCAAATAGGATTCTTTGCATAGAAAGGTTCGTGCCAAACGGCTATTCCTGGAAAAGCAACTATTGAATGACTAAGACATCCTTTAATCCTTAAGCCAAACTCCATATCATCTATCTTTATAAAGAAAGGCATTGGTAAGCCTATTTTTTGAATAGTTTCTTGAGAAAAAGAAAAGAACCAAAAACCGCCGTAATCAGGGCTATCTTCCGATAGCAAAAGGTTAGTAGCACTGAGGTTTTCGAGATTGAGCTTTGGCTTTAAACACATAACTGCGAACGGATTATGTTGAGGATTGCCCTGCCTGTCAATAGATTTACCATACACTGCCCCTGCCTCAAACAATATATGCTTTTTATACAGATCCAACATACTGCCAGATATTGCAAAGTCTTGGGTAGCATACTCGTACAGTGGGAAAAGCCTGTAGATAGATTCACTCTCTAACTCGATGTCATCATCCATGAATAAAAAGTGTGTATGAATATCCTCTTGTAAAGCTTGGATTAAGCCTCGAGTGAAACCTCCGCTTCCACCAACATTTCTGTTAGGAATCAATTGAACCCTTTGGTCATCGAATTCATCTTGTTTTAGGGTTCTGCCATTATCAACAACAAAAACTTTAAACTTCTTGTCTGACAGGAAATCATCTTTCAAAATCTCGTTCACCGAATTTTTTACATAAGCTTCTTTTTTGAAAGTGCAGGTAATAATGCCTAAAGATACTTCCCTAATTTTGGCTTGTTCGGTTGCAATAAATCCCCCTGTGAATAAACCACGCTCGCTTACACAGTTTATTTCAAGATAAACTCTACCAGCATTCTCACCCCGCCAAGAATCTGGTAGCGCAATTTTCACAGGCTCCAAAAGTTGACAGTTCTCAAAGCTTTGTGTGTGAATGAGTTCTCTGTTTTCTCTGTCATACTGTTCTCTATAAATAGAGACTTGAAAATCCCCCTCAAGTTTTAACAAGTAATATAGAGAGGAAAGCTCTGTATATTTAGCGTAGAATTTTTCGTAGAATGAATTAAAGTAAGTGTTTAAGGACAAAACACTATTTCTAGTTAACGAAACCTCTGCGTGTTCTGTATGCAAATTTAGGGAAGCACCCTCATTACATTTCATGTACAAGCTAGAAGTTTCAGGTGTACGAGGAAATCGAATTCTGCTGACTACGTTCATCTGGCTCCTGCTCGCTCTTTACACAATTCGTATTTTTTGGTAGACACAGCATCTAGATTTAATGTCGTTGTGTATCAGTAATTTGCTGCTGTTCACTAATGACAAATCTCGGCTCTTTGACAACAAAGAAGGCAGCAGCCTTCTTCTGATGTTATTTTTTACTCATGCACAGTTCGCTATTTCTTTCTCAAATACCCCAAGCGCCCGAACCACTGCTTGATCCATGTCATAGTACTTGTAATCTGCAAGTCGCCCTGCAAACAGTACTGAACCGTTGAGTTTCTCTACTTCTTTGAGGTAAAGGTCAAGACGTTCGCGGTTCTCTTCGTTGAGGATGGGGTAATAGGGGTCATTTTTCCCTGGGACATAAGCTTGAGGATATTCCATCACCAAAGTAGTTTTGGGTGAGGTTTGTCCTGAGAGGTATTTCTGTTCAGTGATGCGGGTGATGTCGTAGTCGTTGGGGTAGTTGACTGTACCTACCTCTTGATACGATTCTTGGTCTAACGTCTCGAATTGAAAGCGTAAGCTACGATATGGCAACTCGCCATACATATAATCGAAGAAAGTATCAATCGGACCAGTGCAAAGTATCCGGTTAAACTTAACCTCGTTAATAATCTCACGGTAATCTGTGTTCAGCAGAACTTTAATGTTGGGGTGAGCCAGCATTTTGCGGAACATCTCGGTGTAGCCAAGCTTGGGCATAGCTTGGTAGGGGTCTTGAAAATAACGGTTATCCCGACTGATGTAGACTGGAACACGTCCTGTGACTCCCCGATCTAGTTCTTCTGGTTTCACTCCCCACTGCTTCATTGTGTAGCGGAGGAAGACATTTTCATAAATGTAATCAGCTAGGAAGGTTAGGTCGCCACTAGCACTCTCACGCAGTTTCAGAATGGGTACTTTGACGCCAAAACCGAAGTTTTCTAGAAGTAAGTTCTCCAGCTTCTCTGCATATTTTGGAGGAAAAAGGGCATAGAGCGAATTTAGATTAAAAGGGATAGGGACTTTCTTGCCTTCTACCACTCCCAGCACATGGTGATAGTAATGTCTCCACTCAGTAAATTGGGAGAGATAATCCCAAACTTTTTTGGATTTGGTGTGGAAAATATGAGGACCGTATTTATGAACTAAAATGCCATGCTCGTTGTAGTAATCGTAGGCATTACCGCCGATGTGGTCACGTTTTTCTACAATCAGTACTCTCTGCCCAAGCTCATTAGCAACTCGTTCAGCTATTACGCAGGCAGAATATCCAGCACCTATGATTAGCCAGTCAAATTTCATAGAGTTTCTCCTCTAAAATTTTAGTCGCATTTTTACTTAGTTAAACTCTTATAGTAAAGTGACGAGAAAAATGGTATTTCAGAATCCCTGGAAGACGCACCCACAAGGCTAAAAAGAAACTAGGGTTTTGCACAGCCTCAGCCAACGCACCTAATAAAGCTCCTTTTTTAATAAATTTTCTAACACGACAGAAAGCTCTAGTTCGCTTCATCTTTAACAAGCGTCTTGATAGAGAATGCACCAGCTTTGGATTATTCTTGACTAATTCTTGTTGTAGAAGATATGAATTCGTCTTATAGGCTTGCTCAAAAAAATCTTGGTATTCAGTTGTAAGAGAATCCATGCGATTGCGATAGAAATAAAACTGTTCAGGTACGATAACAAAGTTTGCCCCATTCAATAGGCACATTAGAAAGAGGAGCAAATCTTCTTCATACCTCAAGGCTTCATTAAACTCAAGACCGTGCTGGAGCAGAAAGCTACGTTTAATTAGAGGTTTTGTTATACTTAAATTGAAATCAAGAAAATATACTGAATCAATTTGTATGGGCTGATTAAAGCAAATTTTTTCTAGAGAAAGTGTTGTGTTCCAGGGAGAGTCGCTGCCATCTTTAATCCAATACATATCATCAGCAATAAGGTCTGCGTTCTCCTCATAAGCTATATGCAAAAGTCTCTCTATCCTTTCTGGTGCGAACCAGTCATCCGAGTCCAGCAAAGCAATCCATTCGCCCCTTGCCTCTTTCAAGGCACGATTACGTGTATAGCTTGGTCCACCGTTACGCTCGTTAACAAAAAGCTTGAGGCGCTCATCAGTAAAACCCCTAACAACCTCTACCGTGCTGTCAGTAGAAGCGTCATCTACTACAATCACTTCAATATTCCGCTCAGTCTGCTCTAATGCAGATGTAATGGCTTGTGCGATGTATTTTTCAGTGTTGTAAGTGGGAATTATAATAGATACCTTAGGGTTCATAGAGCTTCTCTTGCTAGGTTTCACTTTTTTTAGTCAACTGTATTTTTTGTCTAAAAATTTAACATAATAGCAAATTTTTTCAACTTATTTTTGAGTGTTAGAGGTAATTCTTGTGGTTTATTTGCAAAATATTTAATTCTAACTAAAATCCAATCTTTTATGTACAAAAAATCACGTTTTATACCTAACTGTAATTGCTGAAATAGAGGAAGATCTCGTCTATAAATTTTCAGGATTTTCTCTATACGTTGAATAGTTTGACCATTTGTATTGCTATGATAAGTCTTCGTACCCTTAATTACTCGAAAGTTACCCCAAAGTTCGTCTACGTACTTAACTGTTGCTACTTGCACAGCCTTTAATATAAAATGTAAATCCATTGCATCATGGTCATCGACTGGGTAGTTACCTATGATTTGATGTAATGAAGTATGGTAGAAATATGCAGATGGATTAGCTGGAAAAGGATTTATCTTCCATCCTAATAGCAAATCTGTAAATTTTAGCCTAGCTGGTTTGTTAACTTCAAAAATCTCTCCATCATCATTCCATAAATTACAATTTCCAACGAGCAAGCTTGGCTCTGGTAGTGTTTTAAAAATTTCTGCTACTCGATTCAACACATTTGGCTCATAGTAGTCATCAACATTCAAAATAGCTAATATCTCTCCCCTAGCCATCGCAATTCCTTTATTCATCGCATCCGACTGACCCTTATCCTTTTCAGAAATCCATCGGATATGAGGATACTTTTCTGCATACTGTTTAATAATTTCTACTGTTTGGTCTGTTGAGCCACCATCTACAACGATGTGTTCGATATCTGGGCAGTTTTGGTCAATCACAACTTTGATGCAAGACTCGATAAATCTTTCGCCGTTGTAAACTGGGGTAATAACACTAATCATGATTGGCTTGTTTCAGATTGCAGGGATGTTCTTTGCTGGCGAGAAAGTAACCGATTAATTTCCGTGTTCCTACTAGGCTTTTCTATAACTTCAAGAAGAATCAGGATGAATCGGAAGAGATGGCTATTTAATTTATGTAAAGCTTTTGTAAAGTCAGGTGGTACAACTCAGTGTAACGACCAACGTGTAACTCCAAGAGGGTATTCCTCAAAGGCATAGGGTAAACGCGTTTTTGACGCTTGCGATCGCGTTATAACATAGAGTTGAAATGTCTTGTGCAACATTGGGCATGAAGTTTAAGGCAATTGTTCACCAAGCTGAAGAAGGCGGATACTGGGCGGAGGTTCCTGCTCTACCTGGTTGTATTACTGAGGGCGATACTTGGGAAGAATTGATGGCTAATCTCAAGGATGCGATTGAAGGATGGCTAGAGGTTGCGAATGAAAGTCATTGTTAACTGAAGAAGATTTGTAACAGATAGCGATATTGTTCGCGCTAACGTTCCCAAGGGCAAGCATCAAGGTGTTCATCTAGGGCGTGTTTCTGTCCGAGAAAGCGGTGCTTTTGATGTGACTACTCCATTAGGAAAATTGCAGTCTATTCGTCACAAGCATTGTCAGCCAATCCATCGCAAAGATGGTTACTCGTACAGTTTTCAGCCAATGTCCACTATTGTCCAGTAAAACGTTGTTTAGAGGCGTCGCGATCGCCCCACCTTTTCATCAACACGAGTCAGCCAGCGTTCGCCCCTGTTTCTCTAAAACCTGACGGTAGAACTCGATGTATCGCTGCGCTTGAAGTTCTAGGGTGTACTCTGCAAGGGCGATAGCGAAGCGCTGCAGCATAGCGGCAGATCGCCCGACAATTTTGATTCATGCGATCGCATAGGTGTTACGCAGCTTTCTTCATCCACAGACTACCGCCAGTATTGCGTAAACATAAAGGCATTTTACGCTCAAGTTCATTTTGATAAAACTGACCCATGAATGAGTTAAAGTATAAAATCTGAAAGACAGAATTGTATTGAAGAAAAGCTCTTAAAAAGTAATCTTCATTCCACGCTCTTCCTTCTTTAACCCACTCTTTTGGATACTCGAAAGAATAAAAAACATCGTGGAAGTGTACAATCACTCCAGGTTTAAGCCGTGGCAGTATCTCAAAGATGATATGTGCAACGTCACTGCCAATTTTAACTACGTGTGAGGAATCCACAAATAAGATGTCACCTGCATCTAGCGTTTGAAACAACTCAAGTTCAACCTCTTGAACTGGTTTCTCAATCACTTTATGCTGACGCTGATCCTTTTCGTTGAATAAACTGTAAAGTCGTTCAGGGTAAGGTTCAATAAACGTGAAATTTGTAGCACTACCCAGAAAGGCATCATTTGTGTCCAGCATAACTGCAGAGGAGAAGCCAGAGCCAACCTCAATAACTTTTCTGGGCTTGAGATGACGCAGCATAGCATACAGAATGATTGCGTCAGCGTAGCAGAAGAATATATTTTGGTAGTAATATCGGCTAGACGTATTTGGTTGCTCCGGAAAAGGTAATTCCTCATAGTAAAGAGCAAGCTGATCAAGCATTTTGAGTTGCTCTTCCTCTCTTAAGTCTACGCCTGGAAATTCTTTCAAGTCCTGTCTAAAAAGCAGATTTTCTTTGCTTAATACATCGCTAAGACTAGGAATAGGTGAATAGAAATGACCAGGCGGAAAAAAGCGTAGAAACGGAGAAGCATATAACTTATCAACGTCATAACCCTGTTTAAAGAAACTAGACAACTTACGAAGCCCAGGAATACTACCGACTAATGCTTTCACTTTGCTCATGATGTCTGCTTATAGTTAATACAAGGGTTTACAAATGAGTGCTATATACTTTGAGTAATCGTCTATAAACTTTGTAATTTTTAAAATTATTTACAAGTTATTGCTTCTAATTTTGCAAATGCTGATACAACTCAATGTATCGTTTAGCTTGTAATTCTAAGGAGTATTCCTTCAGGGCGATCGCCCGACAATTTTGCCTCATTTGATCACGTAGTTTTTCATCCTCCAACAACTGTACAATTCCATTAGAGAAATCCTGAGCATCTTCTGGTGTAGCCAAGTAGCCAGTAACACCTGGACGGACGAGATCAGGGACACCACCAATTTTGAAAGAAACCATCGGAGTGCCACAAGCCATGCTCTCTTGCAGCACCAATGGGAGATTATCGGCACGAGTAGGAAAAACAAATAGGTCAGCAGCAGAATAGGCGATGGATTTTAGGCGATCGCTAGTAACATAAGCAAGATTTAGGGTCGCCATGCCTACTGCTTCAGAAATTGCCTCTCCACCACGACCTATAGTTAAAAGTACAGTTTCAGCTTTCAGGGACGGAGGTAAGTTTTGCAACGCCTTCAGCAGCAAATCGCCACCCTTTCGGGAATCTTTTAAACTTTCAGCCCCAAACATGAGAACTTTTTTGCCAGTTGAAATACCCAACACAGAGCGGCATTGTTCAAGCTCAAGAGGCTTGTAGGCTTCTGTATCAATCCCATAAGGAATATGATGAACGGGGAAGCGGTTGAGCATACTCTGCTCCGCTTGCTTGGTTAGCCAATTGCTGGGAGTCACAATCGTGAGGTTGGAGCGGCTGTAAACCCAGTTTTTCAGCTTCCACTCTAGGCGAGTATTGTCTGCGGTAACGGCAGGGTAGGTATCTGGGTATGGGCATTTGCCACAACCAGTTTTCCAGCGATCGCAGTCATAGCTATAAGCACAATGTCCCGTAAAGCTCCACATATCGTGAAGCGTAAAAACTGCTGGCTTGTTTTCCGTTAATGCTGGAATTGCCAGGTAGTTGAAATAACCAGTATGCAAATTGTGAAAGTTAAGAATATCTGCATTTTTGTAGAAACTGTGCTTAGGAATATCAAAGCTACTGATAATGTTGAGATAGTTAAAGCCAAGACGGGAAGTAACACGCAGGAGTTGTTTCTCGATGCGGTATTTACTTGGCACAACCTCTACGCGATCGCTGCTAGTTTCAACTCTACCCACTAGCAACCGTGAGTCAATGCCTTGAGCCAGCAAGCCTTGATGCAGTCTATAGCCTGCAATTGCAGCTCCACCGGAAATATCAGATTGGTTGATATGTAGGACATTCATGGCGCTGGCTTAATAGCTTCTACAAAGATAGAGTCGGGTTTATAAACTGTGCCATCAGGTTCTGTGTCTAGATTGAAGTTAACCCAGCCTGGAATGTAGCTTTCAGTTGCAGTTCGTTGAATGATGTTTTGAAAGCCGCATTTCTCTAAAAGAACAGTCAGGGAATAACGGTCATACATCCACTGGTGAACCTCACCCCCTTGACGAAATCGTCCAGTTTGTAAAGCATTGTACTCTTGAGCAAGTAGAATCTTGAGTAGTGACTCTCGACGATACTCTGGACAGCGCACAAAGCGATAAATCTGCTTTAACAAGTGTTTTGGTTGACCATCTGGCGGTTGCTGAGATTTTTGCCTGTATTGATGTCCTGCTTCTATCAAACTTTTGGCTTCAGCACCACAGCGCTTGAGAACAAATTCTTTGTTGGGGATGTGTTCTCTAAAAAGATATGCTGCCATGTCTCCTCCAGAGTAATTTCTCACCGTTTGATCGTACATCTCCAGTAAGATCCATTCGTGGTTGGCAGCCCATTCTTGAGAACCTATGCTAGCTTGCTCAAGTGCCAGTAAATAAGTTCGAGCAATTTGCTCTAAATCAGGAACCGCTACTCGCAAAACACCTTGCGGATGCAAGACACGCCAGCATTCTTTCAGAAATAACTCTGCGGCAGTTTTAGAAAAATGTTCAAGCAAGTGCGAGTGGTAGACAACATTAAACGAAGCATCAGGAAAGAGAATGCCTTGAGTGAGGTTATGAGCAATCACCCCTTCGCCTGTTGAGGTGAAATCAACGTTTGTCCATTCAGGATGAAACCGACGACCGCAGCCGAGGTTTAGATAGTTCATTTTTCAAAAACAAGAATGCAAAATTGTATGTTTATACTTATTAATGCGAGTTCGATGAAAAGAGTCTGGTAACCAAATAATCTAAGGATATAGCTTATAGGGCAGCACGATACAATTAGCCTTTCAAAGCTGCGTCGAACTCACGTCTTATTAGTCAACAAATACACTCTCTAAGGTTAATTACTCCAAACCAAACTTTGTTTCATTTTTTGTTTGAATTTACCTACATATCTACTTATAGATTGACGCAATTTTGCAGGTAAGGTATCTGCATCTCTCATAGCTTGACCACCAAAAACATGGTTAAAAGTATAGGCGTCAGCCTCTTGATGTCTAACGACAAATGGAGGATGGGTTACTGCCGTAATATCTATTGTTGCCAATCTTGATATTGGACTATCACCTACTGTATGAGCAGCATCTTCTCGGTTAAAACCAAGATTTGAAACAAGGTTCTTATTGGGTGTTATTACCGAACCATTCTGAGACCAGCAGGCATAAGTCCATTGATAGTCCCACGTATCTATAACTTGAGGATCAGCATACATTTGATCAAGTATGTCTGTCCAATACTTTTGTTCGTATGGATCTTCACAGATATACTTAAGCAACCCTGCTCTCTTAAACTCAGGCCAAGTCTTCATATAGTAGTCATAATGCTGCCAAGCTCTTCGCCAAGAAGCCCAACCCCAGGCATGCATATATTTTGAGAAGTAATAACTGTACTCGTTTCGGTTCTGCTTCTGAAAGTTATTGCCGGTAATATGCATGATTCGTTCATCATCGCGATAACGCTCAAGCATGGTCTGACAAAAATTAAAGAAAGACGGATTTGGTAGCGTATCATCCTCTAAGAAGATTGCTTCTTCCACTTGGGAGAAAACCCAGTCAAATCCACTCGCTTCACGTCGTCCACATCCCAGGTTTGTATCTGAAAAGTCAGTCAATAGCTCGCAATCCCAATCTACCTTCTGAATGACTGACCTAGCTTTCTCGCACTTTTCAGCTTCTTCAGGAGAGCGTGGTCCATCTGCAATCACGAACAGTTTTTTAGGTTTAGCTTGGGCAATAGCCGCAAATACCTGTTCTGTCAGGTCGGGGCGGTTAAAGATAAGGAAACCTACAGGAGTTGATAATGACATAAGTTCTCCATTTAAAAAAAATTATACGAAGGAGTAAATCACCCTTTTTTACAAGAAATTTTATAAAATTTCACAATGATACTTGTTCTATTAGTAAAATACTTTCTTAGAAGATTTTTTCAAGTTTTACTATCAATCTATACACCTTACCTCGTAGCTTACGAAAGTAATCAGCTATAATAGCCTTTCTTGCAGTACAGTAATACCTCATAAATTTCTTTGCTCCTCCCTGAAAGTGGAGAATTTTGAATTTAATTTCTTTGTTACAGTCACTATATCTACAGAAAGGTTTACCATTACGCAAGTTTATATTTTTTATGCCATTACACATCTCAAACCCATGTGAATCATTAATATTGTGATCATATATTGAGTCATTTAAAATGATTGATGTATTACCAATCTTACTGCGACCTCTATTCTGATATTCTCGGAATGCAGTCATATCACAGGCTCCACCATGCCCAGCACATCGGTCAAATTGCAATTTCATTATATTAAGTAGAGAATCATTGAGATATATCTCTTTTAAAAAATCACAAAAATCATTGAGTGCGTTGATGTTATTTATAAAAGAGCAGTGTGGACTTGGTGAGTCAGCTTGGGGAGGATAAGATAAAGTAAAATCAAATCGAGAAAATCTTTTTTCTTCTAATGTCATATCAGCATACAACATAACATCTGAATCCATATAAAAACATTTTTCTATTTTATTTATAAGCATAAAATTTTTTAAGACCAACCATCTTTGAAAACAAAAAATTTCATATTCATATGGATTTGTATTAAGGTGTTGATAATATTCTGAGAATTCCTGAGCTTCTTGAAAATAATCTAGAATATTGTAATGCTTTACAAAAGCATAGTGGCTATTACTAGGATCTCCTATTAAATGAATATTGGATTGAGGATTTACCTTTTTGGCTTGAGAGAGACTATATAATAAATAGTCACTGTCAGTTCTGTGAATAAGCACAATAGGTACAGACATATTTAGATAACGATTTTTAAGAAATAAAATAAACTAGTACTTGAAACTCAATAATTTCTACTCTCATATTTTAGTAATTTTTTGAGTTTTTAAGTGAATTTTTGTGAAGGTTAGAATGAGCTTCTTAATATGGCATATTCCAGCTTTTAAAAGTATGCGCCCTATTCTCTTCGTGACTCTTAAAGTATGACTAAAATTGAAGACTTCTCGAATCTGAATCATTGCAGATGCTGTATCCCTAACATCCAGCATCTCGTTAGCTAAATCAAGTAAGCTTAATGCAGACTTCTCTCGAGTCTGTTTCAAAAGTTGGATAGCAATTGCTTGAGGAATGTATGTAGGTAGATAAGATTGAATTATTTCATGAGCCCTACAAATATCTTGAGCATACTTACCAGAACGTACAGAATTCTTACTTAGAGAACCCATGCGCATCACGCGATATGCTGCCAGTGGCTCAACTTCATAACCTATAGGGTAGTTTGCAGCGATGCGTACCCACATCTCCCAGTCTTCACAACAGCAGACAAAGCGACGGTCAAATCCCCCTAGTTTTTCATAAACATCGCGACGCACCACTATTGATGGTGTTTGGATAAGATGGTGAACAACAATTCGCTCCAAATAATTACTCAAAATGCCACTTTTAGGCTCTTCTAGCTGGGAAATACCTTGCCAGTGACTGTGTTCATCCATGAAAATGTGGCGACAAAAGGCAGCACCTATTTCTGAGTGCTGATCAAATAACTGTTGCATCTTGCGATAAAAACTTTCTCGTACACAATCATCGCCATGCAGTAGATGAATCAATTTGCCACGAGAACGCTGCAAGCAAGTTTCAAAGTTTCTGATATAACCTACATTCTCTGGTTGCTGATAAAAACTAACACGACCACGTCCTAGTTCCTCAACAACTGCTGCGGGATCGTCCTTGGTAGAATGATCATCAACCACCTCAATCTGCATGACCTCTGGTCCTGGATCTTGAGCTAACACACTCGCCAGTGTCTCGCGCAGATAGTTAGCGCAATTGTAAGTGGGAATCATGACTGACCAGAGAGGTCGTTGTGTGCCCTCTGGCACTGGTGGAATACTAGCACGGTAGAGGTGTTGTTCATTCATATAATTTTTTTTGTAAGAATTCAACTAAAAAGTGAATGCCAGATGCAACTGACCATTGAGGCTGGAAATTCAACAGCGACAATACTTTCGATATGTCAGCCAGGGAATGTTGAATGTCTCCAGGTCGGGCAGTCGTAAAGTGAATTTCTGAGTTCCATTGACTAAAACAGGTTTTCAGGATATTTACAAGCTCAAGCAGCGAAGTTCCTTTACCTGTACCAACATTACAGGTAAGGCAAGAACCGACAGGAAGCGGAGTCGTTAAGGCTTTTGTAAAAGCAACTGCAACATCCTTAACGTAAATAAAATCTCTTGTCTGCATACCATCTCCGTAAATTGTAATGGGCAGACCTTTTTGCATAGCGCTAGTAAAGATAGAAATAACGCCAGAGTAGGGTGAGTTGGGAACTTGACGAGGTCCGAATACATTGAACAACCTTAGTGCAATGAAAGACAAGCCTATCTTTTCAGCGAATAAATTTGCATATTGCTCGCTCACTAATTTCTGTAATCCATAAGGAGAAATAGGGACAGTCTGTTGCTCTTCTGAAATGGGTAACTGTGTTTTATTTCCATATACGGCAGCAGAGCTAGCAAAGACGAGTCTGGGGATGCTTAAAGCCTTGCACAGTAAAAGCACAGCAATCATTGCAGAAAGATTGTTGTGATGAGCCTCTAATGGTTGTAACCAGGACTCAGTCACAGATGGAGTAGCTGCTAAATGAGCAATTCCATCAATTGCCTCAGTGAAATCTTCTGCCTGACAATCTAATATGTTTTTCAGCAATAATCGAAGACGAGGATGTTTAGGCAAGTTTTCTAACTTACGAGTAGTTAGGTTGTCAACTACAGTCACAGTGTGACCTTCTATTAAAAGCTGCTCTGTTACATGAGAGCCAATAAAACCAGCGCCTCCGGTGACAATAAAATGCATGATTTAAAATTTTAAGTACGGTTGGTTTAGCGTGGTGATATCATGTTCTGGTATTGAAACCGTAGCCAGCGACGGAAGAAGATGGGTAGTGTCCATCGCCCTATTCGCTTCACTAGCATTTTCCCCAGGCTCACGGGATTCCAAAGAGCTCTTAAAAGACGATACAACTTTGGATGAAGAATTACCCATCGCTCCTGTTTGAGTGCTTGCCAGACCTTTACATCCTTGATCTCTTGTTCGGACAAATACTTCTCTAGCCAGTTTAGATAAGTTAAACGTGCAATAGATGGCGTATCTCGTCTTGCTGTTTTCGCAGCCTGCCAGTAGCTACTTGGATGCATCCGATACCGATCCCAACATTCGCTGGATATGAACACAGGTGCCTTGAGAAAGACCTTGGAGTGAAAGACCATATCCTCATTCGCATTTCGGAATTCCTCTTCAAATCCCCCTAAATCCTCAAGTACATGTCGTCTTATTAAGACACTACACATACAAGGATAAATTTCTCCATCTTGTAAATAGAGAATGAGCTGAGTTGGCGGATTGACTAGCGTATCGAATTGGACACTTGTCTTTGTCATACAATCGCGCTGGATGTCTTGAGAATTTCCTGTCCAGCTGAACCAAAATTGAGTACGGCCATAGAGCATGGCAGCTTCAGGCTGTGAATTCAGAATTGGCACCTGCTGTTCTAATTTATGGGGAAACCAAACGTCGTCAGCGTCTAAGAAGGCAATGTACTCACCTTTAGCATTGCGGATGCCTAAGTTACGCGCAGCACTCATGCCGCGATTCTGGTGGCCTTCGTGGTCAAGATAGCGCACTTTCTGAGGATATTGTTCTGCATAGCGCAGGGCAATTGTAGTGCTGCTATCAGTTGAGCCATCATCTACTAGTAACAGTTCCCAGTGATCATAGGTCTGGGCAAACACGCTCTCGATAGCCTCTTCAAAGAACTTCTCACTAGCATTTAAGAAGATAATGATGACAGATACTAATGGCTTATGACTCATTTGTTCGTCTTACCAAAACAATCGTATGGAATACACAACAACAACTCAACCATCGAACCAGTTGCCTGGCGGACTCTTCGTGACCCATTGAATGCCCTACAGCACTCTGCTGAACCCACGTATGTTCATAGCATCACCTTTAAGCGCGTAGCTTACTAAGCAGAGCGGCAGGTATTGCCTGGCGTGCGCTCAAGTTTATTAGCCCTTTTATACGCCGCTTCAGACGCTGAGCATATTTTGACAAGCAGTATAAGATTGGATGACGATAGGGCCACAGCGCTGTTTTAAAGGCCTGCCAAACCTCGGTATTCTTGACTCCTTGTTCAGACAAATATTTCTCTACCCAGTTCAAGAATGTCAGATGAGCAGGATTCGGTTTTAGTGGATGGAACTGTTCCAGCCTTTCCGCAGTATAACAAGCTCCTTTTGAATGCTGCCGATACCTGTCCCAACTACCACTTTCTACAAACACAGGTACTTTAAGACAGACTTTGTAAAAGAAGGCTTGATCCTCAAACATTCCCCGGAAGGACTCTTCAAATCCGCCCACATCCTTGATTACGTCACGTCGGATGAGGACACCACAGGTACCTGGTGTTTGAGCTTTGCCTTCTAAAAAGAGAGTGAGCAGCGTTGGTGGTTTCACCAAAGTATCCGGCTGGACACCCAAACCTCGTGGCCAATCAAGTTGAACTACTTCAGGATTACCAGTCCAGCTGAACCACATAAGAGTTGAACCATAGACCATTTTGGCTTCAGGCTGTGCTTCTAAGATTGCCACTTGCTTCTCCAGTTTTTGTGGCAACCAAATATCATCTGCATCCAGTAAGGCAATATATTCACCTCTAGCGTTGCGGATACCCAAGTTGCGTGCAGCGCTCATGCCACGATTCTGATGACCTTCATGCTCCAAATAGCGCACTTTTTCCGGGTATTGTTGGGCATACCGCAAGGCAATTTGAGTACTATTGTCGGTTGATCCATCATCTACCAGCAGCAGTTCCCAGTTATCATAGGTCTGGCTAAATACACTTTCGATAGCTTCTTCAAAGAACTTTTCAACAGCGTTCAAGAAGATAATAATCGCAGAGACCAGTGGCTTGTTACTCATCTCAAAACCTCGATATCTATGATTCAATAATAATTAGTGAAACAATTCTGCAGTAAAATTTTTGCTCATTTATTGTGATTTTATTGCTATAATTTACCTTAATTGAATTAACTATGTCACACTCGCAAAAACTCAACATCACATATTACAAAACCATCAGCTTCCGGTTTAATACCAAGACTTTCAGCTTGAAGATTTATGACCTGAATTTCAAATGCTGATTCAGCAAAATCAAATACAGTGCCTATTAAAGGGTCAGATACCCACCATCCAACTATATAAATTCCTGAATTTAAATATAGTTTTTTAATCCTTATTTTGACTATATTTTTTCCTTTCTCAAGCGTTATAATTTCACCAAGCGAAAGAGAATCAGCATTAACTAACTTGGTGCCAAATTTATCATATATTGTCACAGCAATGCTCCCTATAGCTCTAACTGAGTCTGACTCAATAGCTAATAAAAATTCGAGCGCTCCATTTGAATAGGGTTGAAACGCAACGGCTTCGTTAACGCTACTGTATTGAACCGCTACTAAGTGAGCCTCTCGCGATACTATCCGTCGGTTAACTTGTGATACATCAATCCATTCATTCGGCGAAGCTTGTATGGTGGAATTATTAGACATATAACGCATAACAATGCTATGCGTGTCACCTTGAGCGGTTACTCGACCACGTTCAAGCATTACACATTGGGAGCATAACCGTTGGATCGCATCCATATTATGACTAACAAATAGAACAGTTCGACCCTGATCCTTAGATACCTCCTGCATCTTCCCAAGGCATTTTTTTTGGAACTGTGCATCTCCCACTGCCAAGACTTCATCTACAATCAAAATCTCTGGCTCTAAATGAGCAGCTACAGCAAAAGCCAACCGCACATACATCCCGGAGGAATAGCGTTTAACTGGTGTATCTAAAAACTTTTCAACCTCAGCAAAATCAACAATTTCATCAAACTTACTTTTAATCTCCTCCCTGCTCATTCCCAGAATTGCACCATTGAGAAAAATATTCTCTCTACCTGTCAATTCTGGGTGAAAACCGGTTCCCACTTCCAACAAACTGGCAACTCGCCCCTTAATCCGGATAGATCCGCTTGTTGGTTCCGTAATTCTGCTGAGAACTTTTAGTAGGGTTGACTTACCTGCACCATTACGCCCAAGAAAGCCAACTCTCTCGCCCTGCTTAATTTCAAACGAAACATCCTTCAGTGCCCAAAACTCCCCCTTGCTGCCTTTTGCTTCCTTCTTGGCACGGGGATTTAGCGCATTACCAAGGGACTTCGCCGCATTGGTCATTGCCCCACGAAATGTCTTATAACTACTTCCCTCTTCCTGATGTCCAAGGACGTATTTCTTAGCTAAATTCTCAACCCGGATTACAGTATCTGACATCTACCTAACTCCTACTTAAATCACGTCTGCAAAAGTGCGTTCCATTCTGCGGAAGTACCAAATACCGCTCAACAGCAGCAGAACTACAAGCGCCAGAGACAGTGCAAACCCAGGTAAATATATCTGCGACTCGCCGCCCAAAATCGCCCAGCGGAAACCGTCGATGACTCCTACCATTGGGTTGAGCGAATACAGCAGCCGCAACTGTTCAGAAAACCGTTCAGCAATAATCTTGCTACTAAAACCTACCGGAGAAACGTATAAACCAAACTGGACTAGAAACCCTACGATATAGCGGAAATCCCGATACTCCACAGTCAAAGCCGCTAGCCACAATCCCACACCTATCGACGCGGCAAAGGCAATCAGAATAAACAGTGGCAGAGTCAAAATGCGCCAATCGGGTACAAAGTTATAGTAAGCCATCAACCCTAGCAAAATCATGCCAGATATCAAGAAGTCTACGAAGCTGACAATTACTGCACTCGTCGGCACAATCAGACGCGGAAAGTAGACTTTAGAAAGCAAGTTGGCGTTGTTAACTAAGCTATTGCTGCATTCTGTAAGAGCACCAGAGAAAAACTGCCAAGGCAACAAAGCGGCAAAAACCATAATGGGGTAAGGCGCATTCCCCTCTGGGGGTAGCTTCGCCAAAGTTCCAAACACAACGGTGAACACTACCATCGTTAAGAAGGGGCGAATCAATGCCCATGCCATGCCAATCGCCGTCTGCTTGTAGCGCACCAAAATATCGCGCCATGCAAGAAAGTAGAATAACTCCCTGTATTTCCACAGGTCTTTCCAATACTGCTTCTCAGCCCGCCCTGCCTCGATTGTGATTTCTTTTGTGCTCATCTACTTACCTGTATGTTGCATCAATTAGACATTGCGTGATTGTTTGCAGCCAAAGTATCTGAAGTCTCAGAAAAAACACTGTTGTTGTTATTTTCTTCTAGTTGTACTGATATCAGGAAATATTTGTATCTTAATAGACTTCTTCATCTAAGCTTTAAAAAAGGCAAAACCCCACCAAGAGCCGTCAGGCAGGGTGGGGTAGTTTATTAAATCGTCTCATACATATAGCAAGCACCTCATGCTCACCTTGATATAGCAGACCTGTATATTCGTGCTGGATAATCTCTGAGGTTCAGACTATCAGAACGGCTACCAAGCCATCCACAGCTATCGGCAGCTACTGACTAGAAATGGAAGCCAAATCCAAAGTTTCTTGAAGCTTGTTTAAGTCAATGTCGTAGCGTTCGTCGCCCCTGTTTCTCTAAAACCTGACGATACAACTCGATATATCGCTGTGCCTGAAGTTCTAGGCTATACTCTCAAAGAGTGATAGCCAACATTTTTGACTCATGCGATCGCATTTTGTGTTTTTACAACTGATAACAGAATCTTATAAATTTTCTCAGAGTAAGTTTCTATACTGTACTCCTTACAAGCAACATGCCATGCGTTCTTTGCAAGCTGCCTTGCCCACTCAGGGTTTTCAATAAATCGTCTCATACATGCGGCAAGCGCCTGATGCTCACCTTGATATAGCAGACCTGTATATTCGTGCTGGATAATCTCTGAGGTTCCGGCATTGTCATAACCAATGACAGGGCGACAAGCAGACATTGCTTCTACAGTCACTCTACCCATACCCTCATTTTTTGAACACATGAGAACAGCATCTGAAGCTAAATAGGCTTTATATGGATCATCTAAATGACCCCAAAATTCAACCTTATCTAAAATACCCAATTCGTATGCTAGCTGTTTGAGGTGAGCAGTTTCACCATCTCCTACAATCAAAAGACGTATTTTTGGAAAATTTTTGACTAATAAAGCTAAGGCTCTGATTGCTATCTCTTGTCCTTTGGTAGGATGAATTAAACCAACTAACGCGAAGGTATATGGTCTATTGTTATTTATTGAAGAATTTGCAAGTTCATATAAGCGTTCAAATTCTGCAATTGAAGCAATACCATTGTAGACAAGATGAATATTATCAGGTGAAATTCCCTTCTGAAAATAGGACCGAATAGCCTTGGAAATAGCGATTTGTGCATCAGCTTGACTGACAAAATAGTTAAAAACTCGCTTTCCCCAATCATGATGAAAGTTATAATCTAGGTCAATAAACTCCCGGAGATGCCAAATATGTGGAAGATTGAGCCTTCTAGCAACTAACGCACCGGCAGGGGTCACAGAGGCATTTGTATAAACAGCATCAACATCCCAAGTTCTCAATTGATTTGCTAAGGACGGGAGAACTTTCAAGTTCTTATATAGCCGCTTAGCAGCCTCACGACGGGCTAAAGCAGTCTGATATAGTTTTTTTACAGAATGGTTTTCAAATTTAGGATCAGCTACCCACCACTGAATAGGAGTTATAGCGAATTCCACATTGCGGCTTCTCAACGCATCAATAATTTTCCCCTCTGATGGAGCAACAACATATGGAACTACATCATATGATTTCAATCCATCTATAAGATTTAGAAGGGAGCGATTTGCACCATACAAACTCGTATAGTGAGTTATAAAAGCTACTTTCAAGATAAATTCCTCAAAAAATTTGATACTTTTTCAGGAGATCATCAATTCTCCGCTTTATGCAGTATTTTGGGTGATATGTAAGCTACTCCTTGAGTGTGCTTCAAGATTTTATCTTGTGTAGATTTCCTCTGGCTTTTGCAAATCATGATGGAATAAATAACTTCATTCTGTTACGTCGGCTTAATCAACTTGCTTTACCCGGCTGTTGGACTTATTTGTATTTCCACAGGTTTTTCCAAGACTGGCTCTCAGTTCGACCAACCTGAATCATGAGTTCTTTACTGTTTATTTACTTACCTGTATGTTGCATCAATGTGTAGTCAGTCCCATCACTTGGAGGAGACTATTTCTTTCTCTCTCCCATGTGAATAACTCTTTAGCTCTTTGCCAACTAGCAAAGCCCATTTTTGAGCGCAAATCTGCATCTTGTCCAAGTAACACAATTTTCTGCGCCATATTAAAGCAATCGCCTTCGCTTACTAAAAAGCCTGTTTTTTGATCCGAAACAGCTTCAGGAATACCAGCATGCTTAGTGGAAACTACGGGGAGGGCACACGCCATAGACTCTAAAATTGATACAGGTAAACCTTCTTCATCTCCACTGTCTGGGTCAATGATACTATGTTGTAGAAAAATATCTGCCTTTCTCATGTACTGCTGAACAACCTCACTTGGTAGACCTCCATGCAGCGTGACTTTGTCAACAAGATCCAATCCTTGGATAAATTGCCGCACCGCAGGTAACATCTCTCCCGTACCAATGTAATCTAGTCGCAGATTAGGGCATTCTTGAACTGCTCGGCGGAAAGCTTCTAGTAGAAGGATAGGAGCTTTCTTAGGTACCATACGACCTACCGCTAGACAGCGAATTATTTCGTTCTCCGACCTCTTGAAAGGCTCATCTGGTACATCTACCCCACATGGAATAACATGTACTTTGTCAGGTTCTAGACCAAGCTCTAAGAGCCTTGCCCGACTAGCCTGACTCACAGTAATGACGCCGGCAGCTTGTTTGTAGTGCAAGTATTCTCTCTGCCAATACGGATCGCGTAACAATTCTGAAACATCCTTACCGTGAGCGTGAGCAAAAAAAGGAATACGTAGCTGCTGAGACAATTTGAAGAAACTGCAAGAATAATGTAGGAACTCGCCTAAGATAACTTGAACTTTATGTTTCTTGAGGAAGCTTTGAACAGCAAACTGTGTTGCAGATGTACGTATTACATCCTTCAATCCTCTATTATGCTGTAAGGGTTCGCGAACTTGGAGGATAGGACAATCAACGCTCCAATGACCGCCAAAAGGTTCAGAAACATAACTCGTCACTACTACTGTTTTACTTGGTAGTATGTCCTCCATATGGCGTCGGATGAAGGTTTCTGAGCGAGCACCAATTTGACGTGCTATTACTGCAAATGGATACATGTTACTATTCTCCTTTTTTCTCTAATTAGTTAGTTTACACTTGCCATAGCAAGTTTTTCTTTTTACAACATAGTAATTTTTCTCCTAGTAAACACTAGTTCCTTAAACCTATAACATTTTTAATTACTCAAATATTTATAAAGACAATTTTTGGGCAATCAAATAATACCCTAAAGGAAAGTTGTTAGATGTTTTAGATAAAATTCTTTGACCTATAGGAGAATTAATTAAAGCTGAACTGAAATTTGAGTGAATTTTACAAGCAAGTGTGGAAAACTGTATCAATTGCTTGGCAATAATATCCAAAACAACTTCTAAAGCACCTCCATATGGCTCTAATTCAATTACAGCCAAATCATTTGTTTTACAAAACATTCTCAGCGCAAACTCTGTATATCTAAAGTAGTCATGAGGTTGCTCGTGTAGCCAATAGAAAAAAGGTACAGTGAGGATGATTTTACCATTAGGCTTTAAAAGCCTCGTCATCTCATTCATCAATAATTCTGGTTTAGCGATATGTTCTAGCACATCAGTCAAAAGAATAGTATCAAACTTCTCGCTCTCAAAAGGTATTGTACTATTCAAGTCAAACTCATAATCAAGATAAGGGTTTTTGTGTAAAGTATTACCCCAATCAACACAAATATTATCTACAACTTGGTCTTTGTATATTCCATACAAAGGAACATTGCCACATCCCAGATCAAGCAGTAATCCTCTAGCATGCTGTCCAATGATTTTTTCATATATTTTCCCTTGAATATTTACAATTATTTGAGAACTAATAATGACATTTTTTGCGTCGTTAGAAGCCTTGTAACCTTGAGCGGTCTTAATGAATTTTGTTTCTGTCCACAAGTTTTTATTTTGCATAATCTTTCAATCTTGACCTACCTAATAAAAGTTACTGATATATAAGAAATCAAGCCCCAAAGCACAATACTCTTACATTTATTTCTTAAACTCGCTTAGAAAACTTAAATAAAAATCTTTCTTGCGAAATACATAAAACATGAACACGAGATAGACTAAGCTCATCACAACAGAATAAATAATTACTGCTGTCCATATTGGTTGACTGGAGCCGAAGGCAATTTTGATACCTAATACCATCACACCTGCCACCACGGATGATACAAATGTTTGCATCACTGCTTGCATTACATCAAATATGGTGATTGATGTGCCGCGTGTTGCGTAGTACACACAGGGAGCAGCCTGTAAAAGCATTCCTATGGCATAGGATAAAGCAACTCCTGATGCTTGATGCGGTAACCCGACAAAGAATGATGCCACGAGCCAGGAGGAAGAGAATAAACCCCATTTCAGCATGCGATCAGTTTTGCCTCTGGAGATGTACAGCCAACCAGTTGTGTTACAAATAGGTTGAACTATAGCGGAGATACTGAGCAATCGAAACAAAATGCTAGCGCCACCCCATTCGGAACCAAGAATCACTCCAATAATCTCTTCAGATGCCACTATCATAAAAACGATCAAGGGCATGGTCAGAAACGTAACTATTGATAAAGCTTTGAGGTAGTAGTGGCGGAACTGTTGGGGGTCGTGTTGCAATCTACTTAAAGTGGGAACTGCGACAGATGAAATTGGTGCATTAATCTGAGCGATTGGTAGAAGTAACAATTGATAAGCTCTAGCGTATAGACCCAATTGCTGAGCACCCCAGTATCGTCCGATAAGAACGTTATCAAGATTTCGGGCAAAGTAGTTGATAGTGCTAAACCCAGTCAGGTTTCCTCCAAAAGCAAGCATGGAGCGCGATCCAAATCCCGTAGTAGGCAAACCCGGACGCCAACCACAGGCAATCCAAACTCCCGCAGTGCTAACAATTCCTGAAGCGAGCGGTATAATTACCAGTGCCCAGTAGCCATATCCATACCAGGCGGCAACAATACCAGCTACAACGCCAATCAACATAGAAAGAATATCGTTGAACATCAGCACTTTGTACTGCATTTGCCGATTGAGCAATGCACTATGTTGAACGCCTAACCCACCGAAGATAAATCCAACTGCCGAAACAAAGGTAATCCAAGTCAAGCGGGGTTCATGATAAAACCAGGCAATTGCAGGTGCGATCGCCACAGTTATCAGCGCAGTTGTGAGACTAAGTGCCATATTTACCCAAAATAGGGTACTAACTTGCTCGTGATTAATCTCGTCCTTCTGGACAGTTGCCATCGACAACCCCAAGTCTTTGAACAAGCTAACGAACCCAGTAACCGCTGTCACCATACCCACTAAGCCGTAATCTTGCGGTATCAGTAATCGACCTAACACCATGCTAGATCCCATGGTCAACCCAAACTTAAAAACTTGGGCAACCATTGTGACTACACCACCTCGAACAGAACGCCTCTTGAGATCGGTCTCGAGATGATCGGTGCGAAAGTACTTATCGTTCTTGTTACTAGAGGAAGGATTTTTCATGAATTTCAACGCAAGTTAAAGCCAATGGCTCGCTATCTACTCAATAATCATCTGAAGTTTCAGAGAAAACACTGTTGTTGTTATTCTTTTAGTTACTTCCTTCAACAATCGTTGCATCAGGAAAGATTTGTATATTAGTTTCCATCTTCATCTCATCTTTAAAAAAACTGTAGTTTGGGCAAAAGGTGGATATTGGGCAATACGGTTCAGAAAAGATTGTTTTTAGGCGCGATACTTATGTAGAGATGCGCTGTTTGAAGCGTCTGGACACGCATGGAATTGTCACAAATAGCCTTTAATATCAAGTCCCCTTAATTACTTATTTGGATGCAGTACACTTTGACCCCACCCCTTACCCCTCCCCGATGCCTTGGGGAGGGGAGGTTTTGGCGTTAGCCAAAGCCGGGGTGGGGTTTTGAGTGTATTGCAACGAAACCAGAAGCGCTATAATTCTTATCCATTAACCAACTGCCAACTCTAAATTTCTTTGCCAGCTAGGAAAAGCTAACCCAAATGTACTAGAAATTTTCTGAGTATCTAATGATGAATAAGCTGGTCTTTTCGCAGGTGTCGGATACTCGTGTGAAGGTATTGCTACCAATTTTTCTAACTTATGTTCGCTGCGTTTAGAATCATATTCAAATATCACTTTTGCAAAGCCATACCAACTTGTCTGACCACTGGCTGTGAGATGGTATATCCCACTGTTACTGCTCAAAAAATTAATCAAATCTTTTGTGCCTTGAGATAGAATCTGTGCTGTAGATTCAGCAATCATCCGGCTCCATGTTGGCGCTCCCACTTGGTCATCCACAACTCGTATCTCTTCACGCTCCCGCGCTAATCTCAACATTGTCAGCAAAAAATTTTTACCCCTCAAGCCATACACCCAACTTGTTCTTAAGATGAAATAAGGCACACCAACTGCTTGAATTGCCTTTTCGCCAGCTAATTTTGTTTTTCCGTATACATTTTGGGGATTAGGCTCATCTTGCTCTGTATATGGCGTTGCTTGATTACCGTTAAACACGTAGTCAGTTGAATAATGTATGACTCCTGCACCAACAAGCTTTGCTTCTTCTGCAATCACACCTGGTGCAGTCCCATTGACAGCCATTGCTAATTCAGGTTCTGTCTCTGCCTTATCTACAGCAGTATATGCAGCTGCATTAATAATTAAGTGAGGCATGACTTGGCGAATCACATGACGAATAGTGTCAGGCTGAGATAGATCTATGCGTAAACCAAGGGATGAGACTTCACGTCCTACAGGAATGACTTCACCAAGAGTCATTAAAGTTCGTTGCAGTTCCCAACCAACTTGACCCGTGCTACCTGTGAGGAGTATTCTCATCACGCAAATACCTCTGCCTCTTTGAGTCGCTTACCCGCTTTATCTTTTGCAGAGACAATGGGTTCTGCTTCAAGGGGCCAGGCGATCGCCAAATCAGGATCACTCCACAAAATGCTACGTTCATACTCTGGTGCATAATAGTCTGTCGTTTTGTAAAGCGTCTCAGCATATTCTGAAATCACCAAGAAACCGTGTGCAAATCCTGCTGGTATCCATAGTTGCTGCTTGTTCTTGGCGCTCAAATGAATGCCCACCCATTGACCAAAGTACTTAGAACTAGTTCTCAAATCCACAGCTACATCAAACACTTCACCAATGACAACTTTAATCAATTTGCCTTGAGGTTGCTTGATTTGATAGTGCAGACCGCGTAGTACATTCTTCGTTGAACGAGAATGGTTGTCTTGCACGAAGTGTTCTACAATATTTGCCTTTTCTCGCAAAACTCGTTCATTGTAGCTTTCGTAAAAAAAGCCACGTTCATCTTCAAAAAATCGCGGTTCAATGAGCAGTACATCAGGAATTTTAGTTTGTAAAATTTTCACAATGTCACCCTCTCTGTTCCTGGCAATTCCTGCTGAAAGCCATTTGCTGATGGAACTTGATTCATTCTCTGTTCCTGCTGAGCGCGGATATCATTATTGATGATGTCCATCAGGTAACGCCCATAGCTACTTTTAGCTAATGGTTGAGCAAGTTGGTAGAGTTGGTCGGCATTAATATATCCTTGGCAGTAGGCAATTTCTTCGATACAAGCTATTTTTAAGCCTTGCCGTTGTTCCAAGGTTTGAATAAAGCTAGCAGCTTGGTGAAGCGATTCATGAGTACCCGTATCCAACCAAGCATAGCCTCGACCTAAAATCTCGACTTTCAGTTGCCCGCGACGCAGATAAACCTGGCTTAAGTCAGTAATTTCTAGTTCATTGCGGGCTGAGGGTTTGAGAGTGGCAGCAATTTCACAAACTTGAGAATCGTAGAAATAAATACCAGGCACAGCATAGTTAGACTTAGGAATCTTGGGCTTTTCCTCTAAACTTACTACCTGATCTGCTCTATCAAATTCAACGACTCCATATCGCTGAGGCTCAGCGACTCGATAACCAAAAATAAGTGCGCCCTCACGCAACTGAGTTGCACGCGTTAGCACATCAACGAGACCATGCCCGTAGAAGAGATTATCACCTAAAATGAGGCATACGGAGTCGTTACCAATAAAATCTTTGCCTAAGATAAATGCCTGTGCTATGCCTTCAGGTCTTGGTTGCTCAACATAGCTAAACTTGAGACCCCACTGGCTACCATCTTGCAAAAGTTGCTGAAACAGTGGCAGATGGGCGGGTGTAGAGATAATGAGAATTTCGCGAATCCCAGCCAACATGAGAGTGGACAAGGGGTAGTAAATCATCGGCTTATCGTAGACAGGCATGAGTTGTTTGCTGACCACTTGAGTCAGCGGGTACAATCTTGTACCAGAACCGCCAGCTAAAATAATGCCCTTCATGATTCACTCCTCACATGGTTGGGGTTTCGTTAGCTTGATAATACTGCCTCTCTATCTCCATAGTTCTGCTTAATCCAGTGTGCGTAGGCTCCTGATTGGACTTGCTCGACCCAAGTTGGGTTGCTTAGATACCACTGAATGGTTTTTAACAAACCGCTATCAAAGTCCTCTTTTGGTTGCCAGCCCAAATCTGAGCTAATTTTACTACAATCAATTGCATATCTTCGGTCGTGCCCAGGGCGGTCTTTCACAAAAGTGATGAGAGAGGAGTGGCGAAAGTCGGGTTTGGGAGCTAACTCATCAAGGATTGCACAAATTTTTTCAACGACTGTTAAGTTTCTCTGCTCGTTGTTGCCTCCAATGTTGTAAGTTTCTCCAACACCGCTATGTTGCAAAACTGTGTAAAGGGCTTCGCAATGATCCACAACATACAGCCAATCTCGGACATTATGTCCATCCCCATATATTGGTAAAGGTTTACCATTCAAAGCATAGAGAATAATTAGAGGAATCAGTTTTTCGGGAAACTGGCGTGGACCGTAGTTGTTGGAGCAGTTGGTTATTAAAGTGGGCAGACCATATGTGTGAAAGTAAGCTCGTACAAAATGGTCTGAGCCAGCTTTTGACGCGGCGTAGGGACTATTGGGGGCATACGGTGTCTCTTCCCTAAAAGCTGGATCTTTTGGACCTAGTGAACCATACACTTCATCAGTGGACACATGCAAGAAACGGAATTGCTCTCGCTTTTGTGGGGATGATTTTTCCCAGTATGCTCTGCTAGCTTCCAAAAGTTGGAATGTTCCCACTACGTTTGTTTGAATAAAATCTTGGGGACTTAGGATTGAGCGGTCAACATGGCTCTCAGCAGCAAAGTTGATGATTGCGTCTGGTTGGTACTGCTCTAGAAGATTACCTAACAGTTCAATATCACCAATGTCTCCACGGACAAAACAATATCCAGAATCATCCTGCAACTGTGCTAGATTTTGAGGATTGCTGGCATATGTCAACTTATCTAGATTGATAATGTTAGCCCACCGTTCAATTCTTGCCTTCAGAATGAAGTTAGAACCGATAAAACCTGCTCCACCAGTTACCAAAAAAGTTTGCATATTCCTAGTTTATGATTGACTGTAAAACTTGACATCTCCCCCGGTTGGAAACACTGGGGATTCTAAGCTGTTGTTGCTCCGAGGGCTTTTAGCCCATCTACGCAACGTTTACGATATGATTTATTAACCCTTGTAAACAAATCAATTCGTTGTGGCACTGTCAAAGATGCCCTACCCACCTCGACTAGGTTTAAACCTAGCTGTGTGGCTACTTTTCTGATGATGTTGGCGCTCCCATTGCAATCTGCATTGATGAGATGACCATCACGACTCCGGTACAGCCCGCGCTTCACCCTATCACCCGATGGTTTCCACCCCACGGGTTTTTCACCGTATTTAGGCAAAGAATCACCGTCAAGAAATGACGCTTTTGATGTGTACGCTTCTTCCGTAACTGTTAAGACTATTCCGTATTCTTTCGAGAGTTGTTTAAGTCGCTCAATTAACCGTCCTGTAGGGATGACAACAAAGTTTTGATTGTTGCGCTTGCCCATATTAGAACCACTTTTTTGTCCTTCGTTCCAACCAATGACAAGGTTCCCGACTCTGTCATTCAAGCACTGGTTGATGATGAACCGTGCTGCTTTGTTTACCGCGTCACGCCGGACGGTTATTACGTTTACGCTGCACTCGCTCAAGGTTAGAATCCCAGTAAAGGTCTGATAACCCAAGTTTGTACTTGGCGACAAGGCGACAGTACCCTTGGTTCATGTTCCTCAGCTTGCGCCCATCCAAAATTAAGCTTTTTCCACGAGTTGAGACACCTGTTAGCCAGTTTGTTCCACCATGATCAAACGACCATGCCTGGGTGTAGTCAAGATTGGGATTAATATCAATTGGTTGCTTACCATCGTCAATAACCCAATCAATCCATAACTCGCCCAAATAAGGACGTACTGTCACTTCCTTGACCCAGTCCGAATCAATAAAATCAGGCAGATGCAAGCATACTTCAATTAACAGATGCGGCTTGGTTTCGCGGCTAATTGATGGGTAGAAGCAACTATCTCTATAGTTGAGCGCCTGACGTGGAAACGTTACTGCTGCAAGTCCTCCCTTTTTGCGGTATTTAGGCAACGAAGGCTTGTCAACTTCACCTTTGTAATAAGCGTTGACCAACCGGTTGTAACTAGTAATCGACTCGCCTACAGTCTTTAATGTTTGCTGGGCTGACTGTGCAGCCATTGATTTGTAATGCGGATTCTCTTTAAGGGCTTTGTCTAATTCTGGGTAGGCTGTACTGCACTTATATGTTTTCCACCCGTAGCGCAATTCATCACCACGCCAGTAAAGCGTAAATACCTCCCCTTGTTGTTCCAGCTTACTGTAATGGGTTTGACGGGTATGGTAGATTGCTGAATTTATCAGGCTATTCGCGTGTTCACACTGGTCAACCCAGAACGCTTTTTCCTCATCAGTAAACTTTGCTCTAACTGGAATTGTCCTGTACAGTTGACTCACCTCATGTTGCTTTGTTAGTATACACTCAGCTTACACGGCGTACCTAAAATATGTCAATAAGAAAAGGTCAAAAAGGACAAAAAAATATCCCGTACTTGCACGATGAAGTCAAAACAAAACGCACTGTTTTATTAACTCCAACTGCTTGGGACATACTAAAAACAAAAGCAAAAACCAAAAATATTAGTATCAGTGAATTAATGGAACAGTGGGCAAGAGACACTTTGGACTAAAGTCCTCCGTATCGGGTTTCATCCCCGGATTAAAAGGTAGGGGTTCTCACCCTCCCGCCCTTATATGATAGGGAACAGACAAACATTCTTCCATTAGCGTACCAAAATGTCACGCCATGCCAGAAAGTAGAACAGTTCCTGGTATGTCCACAGGTCTTTCCAAGACTGTTTTTCAGCTCGACCTACCTCGATTGTAAGTTCTTTTGTGCTCATCTACTTAACCTGTATGTTGCATCAATTAGACAAAGCGCGATTGTTTACAGACAAAGTATCTCAAGTCTCCGAAAAAACATACTTCCTCTACTTACTTACTTTAGTCATCTTTAGTATCAGGAAATATTCGGGAATTATTTTGCATCTTTATCCTCGCTTTCATGCAACTGCTGCTGGGGCGAAAAGTATTTATTACAGGTGAGAATTTTGGATAGAAAACTGGCAATTGCTTACCCAGCATAGGTTCTGGTAACAGAATTCGCTACAAAATCCAACAAAACCTTTGTTAACAAAGTATAAGAAATTTTCCTACACATCCGGGATGTCTTATACCAACTCTCTATGAAGTTGAGCTTAATTCGACCCCCCGCGAGCTTCGGGGGACGCCAAAGGCGGGGGGTAATTATTAAGCGCATTGTTACAGAGAATTGGTATTAGTATTCCCTCGTAGGAAGTACTGTCATACCCTTTCAGGAGTTTTCGTGATACTCAGGAGATTTTCTTATGAAAATCCCCTGATGCTACGCGTGCATTTTACGCCAAAGGCTACTGGGCAAATTGTTTGCAATACATTTCGGTGGCTATCGAACACCAACTGATTACCCTTGCCTAATCACCATGTCTATTGGTATTAAACTTTTTTATGGCAAGGAGTCAGCCACTTTACAGCGGTTTTCAGAATTACGGTGGGCATTGCTCACCAATATATCAAATGGATACCGCATGGGCTTTTACGGGCAATGCCCAACGCCAGATGCGTGGCTGCCGGGAAACCATGCACGCCAATCGCCTGCTGTCGGGAAACCCTCCTGCATAGCGCTGGCTCACCAACGCACTGGCTCCCCTACGATTTGTGGTCTAATCTGTTGCTAGTGAAGTTTTTTGTCCGAAAGTGAAAACGCTGTAAATCACTACAGTCGCCGATCTACTAATCTCTCCATCCCAAATAGCGTTCGCGAATATGGAATGGCGTACTGATAAAAGAAGTTGATGTTAACAGTTGTTTAAAAGCCAACCAAAGAAACGCTGGGATCGTCTTAGTGTAACGACCCCACAAGCGACGGGGTTCTTGCATCCAGCGATATAGCCATTCCAAACCTAAATCTCGCACTATGCGCGGTGCTCTTTTATGGATTCCTGCATAAACTGGGAAAGCACCACCTAGCCCAACCATGACTGCGTGTATTTTATCCTTGTGCTGAGCCATCCAATTTTCTTGTTTTGGACACCCTAAAGAGACAAACACTAAACCCGCGCCACTGGAATTGATTCTTTCAATCAGTGCTTCGTCTTCAGATAAAGTCAGGGGACGGAAAGGCAACGGTTCCATCGCTGCTATTTTCAGATTAGGGCATTCCTCCTCTAACCTGCTCTTCATGCGAGCCAGAATTTCTGTTTGAGAACCCACGAAATAAACGCTGACATTCAGTTTTTCAGCCAGCGCACAGGATGCTTGTAAAACATCCATCCCCGCTACGCGGTCTTGGTATCTTGCTCCTAATAGCTTCATCATCCACACTAGAGGCATACCATCAGGAGTAACTAGGTCTGCATTCTTGAGCACAGTACCAAAGTCTGGATTCCAATAAGCCTCCATCACCATATGTACATTGGCGATACATACAGTCTTACTCTCGCGAGCTAGAGCCCATCGCAACAGTGTTTGTATTTGATCGTTAAAGCGTAAGGCAGTAATCGGAAAATCTAGCACTCTTTGAACAGGTAGAAAAGCTCTTCCTACCATAACGTCACTCCTTGTGTCTAACAGAGAACAGAACATGTACGAAACCATTCCAAACATTGAAAGTGTCAGGCTATATCCCTGTCTGACTCTTTCAACTCTTGAAGCATGGTTGAAAGTTAACACATGGAGATGCAGTAGCTTTTACAGTAAATCGCCGAATTCCCTGGTATTAATTCGTTTGTTTTTACCTGTATAGTAATTTACTGTAAAAATCAGCAAGATTAGTAGTTAATTGTCAAACTTTACAATAACTTTATAATATCTTTTTATTTAATTTATATAGATTTTTGCAAAAGTTAACAGAGATTGAATCAGCAAAAAAAATAAGTCTCTTAATCAAATTTACAGACGATAAAACTAACGAATTGTGATATTTAAAAAGTGAAAATGAATACTGTAATTGAAGATACTTATTTTCTTCAATGAATATGTAAAATAATCGCTTTATCAAGCAAATGACACTCTTTATATAACTTTCACGATTTCTGTGATCTGCCATCACAAACTTTGTTTTTGTTTTCAAACAAAACAAAAAAACAGGGGGAAGATTAAATTTTCTTCCCCCTGTCTTTGCTTTTTAGTCTTATTTAGTTTTCTACTATCTGCTTTGTTGTCTTTTTCGGGTTTGTTATCTTCTTTAAGTTTCTGCCGGAGCCTTTGCTGTTGTTTCTTAAGTTGTCGCTGCCTTGCAGAACCACCTCTACCCTTATCATTTCGACCTTCTCGCCGGGGAGATTCCCATCTTTTCAATCGCATAATAATTGTCCTTGCTTAACTTCACAAATCAAATAATAACTAGATAAGCAAACTTCTGTTAATGCAAAAATGCAGATACACTTTTGCTTTTATTTTGCTTTTCAGTCAGATTTCCTATCTCTATTATAGTTCCTAGTTATTTTGTCGTCAAATTATAAAAGTAAAACTTGATAAGGACAAATATTGATATTGTGCAGCTTTGATGTGCATTCCCTAAGCTGTATGCCTAAATGCATAAAAACACTCATAGGACAGGCTTTCCTACATGAAGAATCACCATGTACTTCTAAAGTCATTGAGGAACCAGACAATCAAGGGTTTATTTCTCAAAAGCAAAAGTCTTGTTCATTTTTCAAACCTTTAGCCTTTATAATTGGGGATATTCCAGCTTCTAACGTCTGTAATCTGAATCTTTTGCATGGGTGACGACCTCTGAATTTACAAACTCTTTACATTCTTTATAACTATTCATCATGTCTCAACGATAATCCGGAATAAGATGTATAAATCTATCAAAAAAATACATAAATATATCTCATCAAGTTCATCCTCACCAGAAAAGGTTTTAACTGTGGATACCGTAAAGTTCCTAGTGCGGTTTTGCCTTCAGGTAAGGTAGCCTGAAACAACGCCGAATAACAAGATTCCCGACTTCTTTGAAAGTTGTCGGGAATCTGAATATGCGATCGCGCACGCACTTTCACACAAATCAAACAGGATTCGTATATGAAGAAATTATGATGGGAAACCGATTGTTGATGTGTTTGTTTTCTTTGGATGGTGCAGGCAAAGTGGACTCTCTATCGCGAGTCCCTTCGTAGGCATTAGACGATCAGCATTGCAAAATGCTGAAGTATGGCAAGCAAGATTGTATCTACACTTGTGTTGACCGCATAAAGTTACCAAACATTGATATTAGCAAGCTGGCTGCAGGAACATTTAACTAATTCGGCGGAATTCCCGCAACCAATCGGGTGGGGTGCATCACGCCGGGGAATGAGGAGATGCCCCTCCAAGCAATAATAACCAGAGGTTATTGGGCTTGCGGGACGCTCGACTCATTCCCTCTCTCTGGTGTCGGTAATCGGTCAATCCAATTTTCTATTAGTTGTGTCATCGTCTTTTCTTTCCATTCGGCATATAGCTTCAGCTTATTGTATCGACGTTCGGACATCCGAAACCGTAATGATTTTTCTTTCACTTATGTCTACACAACGCGCCACATACCACATTCACTTATAAAAAAATCAAAATGGAAGAACGAAGAATGAAAACTTTTTCTCTTCTTTCTTCCTTCTTCTTTTTTCCTTCTTTATTCAAGTGGGCAGGAGGAGAATCGAACTCCTATGACCGCAAGGTCGCCACATTTTGAGTGTGGTGCGTCTACCAGTTTCGCCACCCGCCCTTGGGTGCAACTTCATTATTATACTCTATTTTGTGATTTTGCAACAACTTTTGATATTCTTGGCTGCTTGCCCAGCGATCAATTTCTCTTGCACGCAGGACTGGCACTGGGTGAGTCAACTGAGCTGTCCGGGCGGCTTTGACCATTTCACCGAGTTCGGTCTTGCTAATATCATCATAAGCACGAGCTTGGGCAATAAAAGCATCGAGGTTGAGTTGCGGTGCGATCGTTGGCGAACCTCCAGCAAGTTTCATCAAAACCGACATCACAACTTTGGGGTTTTGGGTTGCTAACAATGCTGCGCGATCGCACGTAAATTCTGCACAGCGTACCCATTCCAAAAGTTGCGCTTGTATTGCTTGAGCTAGAATTGTTCCGACGGTGGGCACCGCCGCCGCAGCTAATATCAATATATTGACTGGAGTCAAGTAAACGCTGTGGTCACACTTGAGATGTCCCAATTCATGGGCAATCACCGCCTGAATTTCTTCTGGTTCCAGCATATCAATCAGGGAAGTGTGTACCACAATAAAAGGCTGTTTTCCCCGCATTGCAAAGGTGTAGGCATTGGGAGCAGGATGCTGCCTAATATAGAGCTGGGGTGGATCTATGTCCAGTGTTTTGCAGGCTGACAACAACAGCTGATGCAGATGGGGCAGTTGTTTTTCACCTACAAGAACGCTGGAAGCGATATTTTCCACATAGAAAACCTGCTCTGCTAATGGTCCCAAAACATTCCGTACCATCATATCCAAGCCAGGTATCTGCTTGAGTGCTTTGGTTGCTTCTAGATCAAGTGGATGACGAAATGAATCTGCTTTGAGACCAATCAGTTGAGTGTTTAGCGGTAACATGGCGAATGCGAGCTTGGGGAAATAACGGAGTTGTGATGCTTAGAACTGGTCTGTTGAACAGCCCCACAGAAATAGTATAGCTATAGCAAAAGGGACAAGGAAGGTAATTCTTCCTTGTCCTGCTGCTTTTGTGGTCTTTTGTACTTATGCCCGTTTTAGCTAAAGGGACTTTGACGCTTGAGGCTCGATGGTGCTCTTAGCAACTTCTGTATTTGCCTCTGTCGCTGGCACACGCTCGATTCTAGCTCCCAATTGCTGCAACTTTGTATCGAGTCTATCGTAGCCCCGATCTAGGTGATGCAATCCCTGAATGATGGTTTTTCCATCTGCCGCTAGTCCTGCTATAACTAACGCTGCTGATGCCCGCAAATCCGTTCCTAATACAGGTGCGCCTGACAACATCGGTACTCCCCGAACAAAGGCAGTGTTGCCTTTGACGCGAATATCTGCCCCCAAGCGATTCAACTCTGAGGCATGACGCAAACGATTCTCAAATACAGATTCGTTAATCACGCTGTCGCCTTCAGCCAGTGTCAGCAATGCCATAAACGGCGCTTGCATATCTGTAGGAAACCCTGGATGGGGATAAGTTTCAATATCAGTTGCCCTCAAAGTTTGTGCTGCCAAGGTGCGTAAGCAGTTAGGCGCTTCCTCAATAATCGGCACTCCAATATCTCGTAGCTTGGCAATGACCGGTATCAAATGCTCTGGAACCACTGGCGAGAGAGTAACCTCTGAACGGGTCATTGCTGCTGCTACCAAAAACGTCCCTGCTTCGATGCGATCAGGAATAATGGTATAGTCAGTAGAGTGCAACTTTGGCACGCCGACAATTGTAATTGTACTGGTTCCTGCACCGTAGATTTTTGCTCCCATTGCAATACAGAAGTTCGCCAAATCGACGACTTCCGGCTCACGTGCAGCATTTTCGATGATGGTTTCGCCATCCGCAAGAGTAGCCGCCATCATCAACGTTTCCGTTGCTCCGACGCTGGCAATATCCAAATAAATCTTAGCTCCCTTTAATCGGCGATCGCGACGAGGAACATAGGCATTACAAATGCCATGCTCAATCTGCACTTCAGCGCCCATTGCTTGCAGTCCTCGGACATGCAGATCGACCGGTCTTGCCCCAATGGCACAGCCTCCTGGTAACGGCATCTGGGCGACTCCCAGTCTTGCCAGAATCGGACCGATAGCAAAGAAACTCGCTCTCAACTGCGTAACCAGTTCGTAAGGAGCCTTTGATGTTTTGATTTCTCTGGCATCAATGTCTAAAATGTCTCCAGTTTGCTTTAAGGGAACGCCTAAAGCTGATAAAATCTGACCGATCCGTGCGACGTCTGCCAATAACGGCACGTTACGGATACGACATTCGCCTGAACACAGCAACGCTCCAGCCATGATCACCAGTGCTGAATTTTTTGCGCCGCTAATTTTGACATGACCTTGCAAACGATGCCCGCCCCATATTTGCAAGACTGAGGAGTCTGCTGTAGGAGAAGATTTAGCATCTGGTAATCCGCTAGAAGGAATAATAACCCTATCCTCCAAAAAAATTTACTGATTTCATACGTTGAAAGTTGGTTTCGATTCTACACGATAGTTTTTGATTGTCTACATTTTTGCACGACATCTAGAGTTAACAAATTGCTCTGCCGCTAGGCTTGACAAGCGAAACCCTTGCTATATCGTTATTTATAGCGCTTCGAGTGTTGAGTGCAATACATCAAGAAATAAGAACCACAGATGGACTCTTGCGTGCGTTGCGGTGAATCCAGTCCTGCAGGCGGGTTTCCCAACAAGCGGGAACTGGTGTTCGCCGTCAGGCGTGCCGTAGGCATACCCGAAGGGAGCCAGTACTGAAGGAGGGTTTCCCGGAGCAGGTAACTGGCGTTGGGGTTCCCCCCGTTGTTGACGCCCGAAGGGCGGCTTCCCGCAGGGTAGCAACTGCCGTACAGATGGACACAGATAAATAATTACTTCATCCAAACGAGAAGCGCTATAGAACTTTATTTAGAACTTTTGGTAACACATAGTACATGCGTTATGGGAGAATGAGGAGTGCAAAAAAAATTTTGCCTGACTGAATCTATTTGCCCTACGTCGTTTTCCTAAAGTGATAAAAAAATAATTACTTGACACAATTAAATAATTAGGTGATAATTAAATACGGTCAAGAAACAGTGAAATTCGCGGAACTGGCGGAATTGGCAGACGCGCTAGATTCAGGTTCTAGTGCCGCAAGGCTTCCGGGTTCAAGTCCCGGGTTCCGCATTTGAGTAGTAAGTGCCAAGTAAGAAAAAAACTTAGCACTCAAAATTCAGAGATTTGATGCTAACAAGTACACAGAATCCTCTAGTCAAGCAAATCCGCAAACTGCACTCCGCAAAGGAACGGCACAAGCAGCAATTGTTTTTAGTGGAAGGAACGCACCTGTTAGAGGAAGCTTGTGCAGTGAATTACCCGTTAGAAGCAGTGTGTAGCACTCCAGAATGGCAAGACGCCCATCCTTTGCTGTGGGAAAAAGCGTGTGGTCTTTGCGAACGGGCAGAAATTGTTAGCGAGGAAATTTTAAAGGCGATCGCCACCACAATACAACCGGATGGCGTAGTCGCGACGGCAAAACGAGGTTATCGTGTTGGCGAAGTGCCATTTACTGGTATCGTGCTAGCATTGGAGACTGTGCAAGATCCAGGGAACTTGGGTACAATGATTCGGACTGCTGCTGCTGCTGGAGCTTCTGGATTGTGGCTGAGTGAAGATAGTGTGGATTTAGACAACCCAAAAGTCTTACGTGCTTCCGCAGGACAGTGGTTTCGCCAAGCAATGGCAGTGAGTTCTGATTTAAAAGCGACAGTCCAGCAAAGTCAGCAAGCAGGAATGCAGGTTGTCGCAACCTTACCCAATGCGACTTTGACTTATTGGGAGGTAGACTGGCGCAAACCCAGTTTAATATTGTTGGGCAATGAAGGTGCTGGTTTGTCGCCAGAGTTGACAGCAATGGCAGATTTGCAAGTGAAAATTCCCCTAAGTCCAGGGGTAGAATCATTAAACGTGGCAATTACCGCTGCTTTGATGTTGTACGAAGCGCAAAGGCAAAAAAAATCTGAATTAAACCTTACTTGAAAATAGCAGGAGAAGCAGGCGACGCGTCAAAGTCTACTGCATCCAAAAGTAGGGTGGGCAGTGCCGTAAACTGATGTCCAGATTATATGCTAATGCTTTGCACTGCCCCGAAGTTCCCTAGGTTGGGAAACCCCTTTGGGTTCGCCAGGGGCGCTGCGGAGGGAAACCCTCCTGCAGCACTGGTCTCACCGCCTACAGGACTTCTCTCCACCTTACAGTCGAAAAATGAAACGCGTATTTTATGATTTTTGTCAATGCGTAAGCCCTACTAACTACGTAACAACCTGTGATTTTTCTATCAAAGAATAGTGGGAGCGCGAGAACCCCTACTATGCGCGAGAGGGGATGAAGCGCGGCTCAACAGGTTTTAACCTGTTGTTTCTCTTCTTTTTTGTTGAATAAGAGCTTCAATATATTCACTAGCGCTTGTTCTCTCTTTTGTCGCCTGTTCGCACACAAAGTACCAAGCTGTATTGGTCAGAAATATCCCATGCTGCTTTTTTAGCTCTTCATGTAATGCTGGTTGATTTTTTACTCTCTTCCTGCCTTTACCTGTTGACATTGTTAGTACCATTTAGTATTCTAAGTGCAAACTAACAGAGATACAGGAGGTGAGTCAACTGTACAAAACAATTCCAATTAGGGCAAGATTTACAGAAGAAGAAAAAGTTTTTTGGTTAGACCAATGTCAACGTGCTAATAGCTTGATTAATTACGCCATTTATCACACTCGTCAGACTCATTATGCGCGTCTTCAAGAAATGGACAATGCATATACTACCTACTGGCACGGTGACGAGTTACGCAGTGGATGGAAAACTTACCAATGCAACAGTTCTTATCCAGAATTAGACAAAGTTCTCAAGGGCAATCCACACTATAAAGGACTGGCAGCGCAAGCTGCACAACAAACCTTAAAGTCAGTTGGCGAGTCAATTACCAGTTACAACGGATTGGTCAAGGCTTACTACAAGGGAGAGGTTGACCGACCATCTTTGCCCAAATACCGCAAGAAAGGAGGGCTAGCAGCAGTAACATTTCCACGTCAAGCGCTCAGTTTTAAGGATGGATACTTCAAGCCCTCAATCAGCAAAGAAACTAAACCAGAACTTATTACTGAGGTTAAGTTAAAACTGCCTGATTTCATTGACTCTGATTGGGTAAAAGAGGTGACAATACGTCCGACTCTTGGTGAATTTGTTATCGATTGGGTCATCGATGATGGCAAGGAGCCAATCAAAGTTAATCCCAACCTTGATTACAGTCATGCTTGGAGCTTTGACCACGGTGGAACGAGCTGGCTCACAGGTGTCTCAACACGCGGTAGAAGCTTTATCATTGATGGTCGCAAACTAAAAGCGATGAATCAGGGCTATTGCCGTCTTGTGGCGAAGTACAAGCAGGGTAAATCTGATTTCTACTGGGACAGCAATCTTGACCGAGTACAACGCAAGCGCAATAATCAGATGCGCGACGCCATCAACAAGGCAGCGCGATTTATCGTCAATCGTTGCTTAAACGACAAGATTGGCAACATCATCATCGGTTGGAACGACGGACACAAGGTTGGGTCTGATATGAGTAAGGTGAATAACCAAAACTTTGTTCCCATTCCAACAGCACGATTGATTGCACGATTAAAGCAACTAGCTAGTGAGTACGGCATCGTAGTCACAGTCACTGAGGAAGCGTACACAAGTAAAGCCTCATTCTTAGATGGCGATATTCTCCACAAATTTGGTGAAAAACCCAAGGGCTGGAAGCCGTCAGGTAGAAGAATAGAGCGCGGTTTGTATAAAACAGCCACGGGCTTGTTAATCAACGCAGATTGCAATGGTGCAGCAAATATTGCACGTAAAGTAGCTACACAGCTAGGCTTACGCCTAGTCGAGGTAGGTAGGGCGGTTTTGACAACGCCACAACGATATGACTTGTTTACGCGATTAAATAAATCATATCGTAGACGCAGCGAAGTGGAGCCAGTGCTGCGGGAGGGTTTCCCGACAGCAGGCAACTGGCGCTGGTCTTATAGACCCCGTAGCTGCAACAGTCTAGAATCCCCCGTGCTTCTAGCCGGCGGGAGATGTCAATTGCAAGAACTTCTCTATCAACATATCGGGTATTGGTCGCGGGCGCATTGTTTTGGCGTCTACCCATACCCATAAAGCCTCAGCCGTGACTAACAAATCATCTTGGTTTTGTTTGCGAATCTCATACTCGCGATAGGCACGAGTACCGCGCATTTCTCTTAACCAAGTCGTGACTTCTAGCGTGTCGCCTGCTACTGCTGGACGCAGGTAGTCAATTTCCACGCGTCGCATGACAAATACACCACCCAGTTCTTGGTAGAGATCGAAAGTTAAGCCCAGGTGTTCAGAGTGTTCAATGGCTGCCTGTTCTAGATAGTTTTGGTAAACTGCATTGTTGACGTGTCCCAAGGCATCCATTTCGTAGTGCCGAACCCGCAGTAGTGTTTTGAATATTTGCATGGGTGAAATGAGTCAGAAATTATCAATAAGGAGTCAGGGCGCAAGGTATTGTGACCGTACAAAAGTTATAGACGTATCTAAGTACTATTTTTGGTGACTATTGGCGGAACACCACTGACCTATTGGTTCGATTCTCGCCTGCTGGATCAATTCTACGACTTGCGATTGGCTTTGCCACTGCCCCTTGGGCAATCGCTTGCATCCGTAATTATTTGCTAACAATTCCTCGGCTTGATGTTTTGCCTGATCAGCAGACACACCAAAAGTCATTATTTCTTCCTCTTGATTTCCTGTTATGCTCTCAACTGGAATTACGCAGATATATTGTGGTTCACCCGGTCTTATTTGTTGCACCATTTTTTGCTCACTTATTTGAACAGATAATAGCTGTCTATTTTCAATATACTCATAATTCCAGATATCAAACTATGAAAACCAATCCGTAGGTTTCTTGTGCTTTGGTGTGATTGCTATCATCTTGCAGGTTCTAAATTTCTGGTTGAAACAACGGCAACCAAGCATTAAGATTTTTCTCAAAATGGCAAAACTTGGAAGTGTAAACACTTACGTATGCGAAAATACATTCTAGAGACAAGAAATCTCTTTTTGTAAATTATTCTTTTTTAAGTAAGGGAGTGCGCCTAGAGGCACGCGTTTGCGTGCGCTCCATTAATTTACTTTCATCTCAGTTGCTTAATCGTTGGAAGTGAGAAATTAAAACTCTTATTTCCAAGGACAGATTTAACATAACTGAGTTCAAGCTTGATGAGTGGCGTCTGGTACTAGCTCAGTCAAAATCGGAGGGTAAAAATGGCAACACGTAATAATTTTGTCACAAATTTGTGGCAGAAATTACAACAAGATTCTGTGGCTTGGGGAGCTTTAATGTTGTGGGTTGCTGGATTAGTTGTACTAGTAGCGATAGTTACAATGTTTTCTACTACCTAAAACTGACGCACATAGCATGAACCGTATTGTTCTAGCAACGACTATCGTGTTATCCACTGCTGGCTTAGCTTGAACCAAAAGAAGCCCCACATCCGACCCGGAGGGCGGTGTGGGATGAATTTTGGGGTGCTCAAGGTACGTCCCCCGACTAATATTAATCGTCGATTGATTCAGGAGTGGGGACAGTGCCTTGAGCGCCAGTCTCTGTGTTGGGTAACATGTCAACAAGCGTCTTCGACAATTTGAGTAATCGTCTTATCTCTACTTGCGGCATATGACCGTAACTTGTTTAATCTACGAGTTGATATTCTTAAATTCAATCGAGAATCTTTCATGATGGGTAGTCAATATCTACCCGTTATGTTAACATATAGAAGTGTTGATAAAGTCTAAAACACTGGTCAACCATCTGTACCTAGACAACTGAAGATAGGGGGTTTTACCGGGAAGTGCGGCTCAATTGTGCTATTAATAGCTGACTACAGCCTCCGGTATGTAAAATCTTCAAGGAACGTAGGGGAATGGTTTTTTCAATCATTCAAGTCGGGAGGGACACGTGCCTGACTATAAACTGCGGTAGTGGGAAACAGTTGGAGTACCACGAACGAATTTCTGGAAAGATAAAATCTGCCAGAAGCCTACACCGTACCGTTAGGTCGGTGTAGGAGTGTCACTGACTCCTGTGAAAGCTCAAGACACCCCTACTGCTAGCCCAGGTAAACCAAATCAAGTTATCAATGCCTGCATTCAGAACCAGGCAGAAACCTTACCTGTACCCTTTAGCGATGTTTCACCGGATCACTGGGCTTTCAAAGCCGTGATGACGATGCACTATTGTGGGGCTTTCCGTCAAGCAACGCCACCCGCTTTGTGGGAACGGCTGAAACCAACAGAAAGTCAGCAAGTACCCGAACAAGAACCAAAAACTCCAGTAAAGTAGTTTGTCAAACACAATTGAAGGGTAAAAAAACCCGGTTTCTCTGAGAAACTGGGTTTCTTTGTTTTGTATCTCAAAACGTACCCTCAAGGGCTAGGAACTGTACTGTTATAGCTCAGTACCTATCACTGGGTAAAAGAACAATATCTATGACTTCGCCCACGGTTAAACCAAATCCAGCAAGTACAGTAACTAGCAAAAGCCTATCTCTTTTGCTAAAACCAGCAAAACGCAGTTCCATTACAGCGAAAAGTGTAGTTGCTAAAGGCATAATAATGAAGGTCGAAAAAAGCGACCAAGTGGCGATTAAAGCAATTGATGCACTTAAAACCAAGACAACAACTAAAGTCTTAGAACCAAATTCAATCAAACGCTCTAACCAAGAAATACTCCTCCAAGCCACAGCTAACACTAATGCTGCTACAAAAGCTCCCACCAGCCAAATAATGTGATTAACAGACAAATACCATCCCAGCCAAGCATACGCAAGGCAGAGTAACACTAAAGGTTGCAAAGGAACCCTTTTGAAAGATCCGACAGTCATAACCGAATTGTTTGCTTTCTAGTTTAGCCTACTTAACCGTTTATACCTTCTCTTTCTAGAATTTTACTGGCGTTAGAATATGAATAAATATACCTAAATATGGTTTTCTATTAGAGATATTTAGCTCAGAATTAGCGCAATGAGCAAGATAACTTTAGAAGATGTGAACCAAAGACTGAAAGCGGGGAAGGTGGGGGTAAAGGTGCAGCAAAGAGGCGATCGCCTATCGTTGAGGGTTAGAAACTGTAACTTAATTCCTGGACAAAACTACCCACTACTACTCCTGATTGGGTAGGTTTGATATAAGTTGGTCAACAAAATCTCTAAGCTGTTCTTGCCAATTGGGGACGGCTTTAAGTTTTTCTAGCTGTCCTTTTCGACCTTTAAAGCTTATCGGTTTAGTGTCTAAAGGTTCATCTCCATACGGTAAAGCACCAAGTTTATGTTTTTTCTGAAAAGGCATTGACTCTTGTTATCTATATCAGTAGACTAATATATAGCATTTATGAAGAGGTCGAGTCAATGCTGCTAGGTTTTAAAACAGAATTGAAACTGAATAATCAGCAGCGCATAGCATTAACAAAACATTGCGGTGTAGCTCGCCATGCTTGGAATTGGGGTCTTGGGCTGACAAAGCAGATACTTGACCACAACAAGACAAATCCCGATTCTAAAATCAAATTTCCTAGCGCTATTGACTTACACAAATGGTTAGTAGTATTGGTGAAGTCTGAAAATGAATGGTATTACGAGTGTTCTAAAAGCACGCCACAACAAGCATTAATAGCTTTGCGAGAAGCTTGGAAACGTTGCTTTAACAAAACTGCTGGCGTTCCTAAGTTCAAGAAAAAAGGTAGACGTGACTCTTTCACGCTTGAAGGCACAATCAAAATTCTGGGCAATAACAAAATCCAAGTACCTGTAATTGGTGTACTCAAAACTTATGAACGACTACCACAGGTATTAACTAAGTCTTGTACAATATCTCGCCAAGCTGATAGATGGTTTATTAGTTTCAGATTCGATGTAGAAATCCAAGAATCACATAACACAGACGTTGTAGGCGTTGACCTTGGAGTCAAAGCACTGGCTACAATCTCAACTGGTGAAGTAATTCTAGGAGCTAAATCCTACAAAAAATATGAAGAAAAACTATCCAAAATGCAATGGTTGAACCGCCATAAAATTATCGGCTCGGCTAATTGGAAAAAAGCGAGTGTGCAAATAGCTAGACTTCATATGAAGATAGCTAGCATCCGAAAAGATACCTTGCACAAACTCACAACACTGCGCGAGCCTTGAACCACGGCACAGTAGTCATTGAGAATTTGAACGTATCAGGAATGTTAGCTAATCATAAACTGGCTAAAGCAATAGCTGATATGTCTTTCTTTGAGTTTCGTCGTCAATTGACCTACAAATGTCAGTTGTATGGTTCAAAGTTGGTTGTGGTTGACCGATGGTTCCCATCTAGCAAGACTTGCTCTAACTGTGGAACCAAGAAAGAAACACTCGGACTGAATGAACGAGTATTTGAATGTGGTCATTGTGGCTTTGTCATTGACCGCGACTTGAACGCAGCAATCAATTTGAAGCGAAGCGGTTCCTCTTAGGAACTAGAACGCGGTCAGTTAGACCGTTTGAGCCTGTGGACTGGTTAACGCCGACGTTGCCAGGATGAAGCAAGGAAGTAAACGAAACCCAAAGCAACTCGGCTAGTACAAGTTATCTAGGATAGAAAAGTCTAGTTATGGGTAGCTTTGGGTAGGTGTTATGAAACGGCAACCCTTCCACCCAAGCCCCAGAGTAACAAAACGAAACATCACCTGTTTCCGCAAGGAGGCTCACACCGTAATCTTTGATTCGGTGTTGAGACGGCAGGCGCTTCAAGTTGGGAAACCCGCCCATCGACTCAACCCTACTGATAGTTGTTGGATGTTGCTTTATCTGCTGATTCCTCAATCATTTGTCTGTGCCTGCTCAATGCAGATTGTCAGTTGTTTTGCTAAAACCTGGACGTGAGGTTCATTGAACATTGTGTGATGGTTACCTGGAACAAAGTGGATATCCAGAGGTTGAGTAGAAAACTTGTCCCAGCCCAATCCTAGTTCATCTAAAGTTTCAGAGTTTGCATGACTAACAGCATCAATCTCGCTTGCCCGGAAAAACGTAATCTGAGCCGGATAGACTGCTTGTGGCATATAAACAGAAGCAGTTTGCAAGTTAGTTTTGAAAACCTGAATTAAACCGCGAGCTTGCTTAATTCCAACATCGGGAGGCAGGAAATTGACCATTTGTAACTGCTGTTTGAAGTAGTTCAGTTGCTCCATAGGATCAAGAACTTTGAGAGCTTCTTCAGATACGTTTAAGCTCTTTCCGTACAAGGTTTCAACTAGGCCGGCAATCTTCTTCATCCATCCAGCATCATCGCCATCAAAATCTAATTCATTAGTTCTATAACCTGGTGCAGGAGAGTCCAAAAGGGCTAGTAGAGCCACCTCATATCCCCGCTCGTGTAACTGAGTCGCCATCTCAAAAGCTACCATACCGCCAAAGGAATGACCACCCAAAAGGTACGGTCCAGAGGGTTGAATGGAGTGTATTGCTTCAATGTAATAAGCTGCCATGTCCTCGATGAGTGTGTGCGGCTTTGATTCCCCATCAAGACCGAGTGATTGCAATCCATAAAATGGTTGATCTTTACCTAAATGATGAGCCAGGTTGTATAAATAGATAGTATTGCCACCCGCTCCAGGCACGCAGAAGAAAGGGCGCTTAGAACCATTAGGCTGAATAGGTACTATTGGAGACCAATTTAAAGCATCTATCGGCTGGCGGAGAATAGTCGCTAGTTGTTCAATAGTTGAGTTTTGGAAGAGTGTCGCCAAGGCGAGATTTTTCTTGAATTGCTGCTCAATCCGTGCCATGAGTTGCACGGCTAAAAGAGAATGGCCACCAAGGTCAAAGAAGTTATCCTTTACTCCAACAGGGTAGACTTTCAGAACTTCTGCCCAAATTTCTGCCAGTTTCTGTTCCACGATGTCAAGGGGTGGGACAAAGCTAGCTTGGATTGCGAGGTTGTTTGTATCAGGGTCCGGCAGGGCGCGGCGGTCTACTTTACCGTTGGGAGTCAACGGCAACGACTCCAGTATCACTATTGCCTGAGGCACCATGTATTCTGGCAGCTTTGTTTTCAGGAATTGACGCAACTCGCTAATTGTGGTAGCTGTATGCTCTTGTGGCACAATGTAGGCGACTAAGCGTTGATCCCCAGGAGTGTCAACTCTAGCTGTGACCACAACTGAATGAACTGATGGGTGTTGGCTTAGTACTGCTTCTATCTCCCCCAATTCGATGCGGAAGCCGCGAATCTTTACCTGATTGTCGATGCGTCCTAGGTATTCGATGTTGCCATCAGGCAAATAACGTGCTAAGTCTCCGGTTTTGTAGAGGCGGGAATCGGGGTCAGTGCTAAACGGGTTGGGGATGAATTTCTCTTGTGTTAACTCCCGACGGTTGAGGTAGCCTCGCGCTAAAGGGGCGCCACCGATGTGCAATTCTCCTGGTACGCCAATCGGCACTGGTTGCAGATTGCTGTCTAGGATGTAGATTTGCGTGTTGGCTATTGGGCGACCGATGGGGATTGACTGTATGATTGCCTCAAGTGGTCTGCCGATAGGGTGACAACAAGTAAAAGTCGTGCTTTCTGTCGGACCGTATCCATTGATGATCTGCGTGAATGGCAGAGTTTCAAGAGCTTTGTGAACGTGAGCAACCGAAAGTGCTTCCCCGCCAATCAGTAGCTGCTCAATTCCTGACAACGCTTGGGAGTCGTCATCAATTATCGAGTTGAACAAAGCAGATGTCAGCCATAAGGTAGTAATGCCATGTTTGTGGATGTAATGGCTCAACTCAACAGATGTAGGAATCTTTCCTGGGAAAAGAACACATTGTGCACCATGCAACAAAGCTCCCCAAATCTCGAATGTCGAAGCATCAAAAGAAATTGGGGCTATCTGCAAAAATCTTTTTGTTGCATCTAAATGAGCGTAATCGACCCCAAACAACAGACGATTAACGCCACGGTGAACAACTTCAACTCCCTTAGGCGCTCCCGTAGAACCGGAGGTATAAATCACATAAGCCAGATTACTAGCTTGCACACCAGTGATGGGATTGTTGTCAGGAGACTGAGAAATAAGTTGCCAGTCACTATCCAAAAAGACTTGCTGCGCCTTGTGCTGTGGTAATCTCTCAACTAAGTGCTTTTGGGTCAGTAGTACCGAAACAGCCGCATCTTCTAACATAAAGCTCAACCGTTCGGTGGGATACTCTGGGTCTACTGGCACATAAGCCCCACCCGCCTTGAGAATCCCCAGCAGTCCCACCACCATAGAGAGTGAGCGTTCCACACAAATGCCGACCAGTACATCAGGACCTACACCTAATGAGCGCAAGTAGTGTGCCAATTGGTTCGCACGACAATTCAACTGCTCATACGTTAGTTGTTGGTTTTCATACACCACTGCCACTGCATCAGGTGTACGCTCTACCTGCTCTTCAAACAACTGATGAATACACTTGTCAGTAGGATAGTCTACAGTTGTATCATTCCACTCAATGAGTAACTGCTGTTGCTCTGGCTCTGTAAGCAGAGGCAATTGGCAAATCGTCTGATGTGGATTGGCGACAATTCCACACAGCAATGTTTGGAAATGACCCAGCATCCGAGTAATGGTGGCATCATCAAATCGGCTAGTATCGTAGCTCATCTTCACGGTCAATTGCTCACCAGGAAGAGCTACTACTGTTAGAGGATAATTAGTTTGTTCAATACCTCGAATATTATCCATGGACAAACTGCCATTGTGTGATTGCACAGCAGCATCGACTGGATAGTTCTCAAATACGACAATGCTCTCAAATAAGGACGTTCCTTTGGGGACTTGACTCCAACCTTGAATTTCTACCAGTGGAGTATATGAGTATTGCTGACATTCAACTTGCTGCACCTGTAAATCCTTTAACAAAGGCAGCAATTGTGTTTCTCTAGAGACTTGTACTCGCACTGGCAGGGTGTTGATAAACAGTCCCACCATCGATTCTATGCCCACAAGAGATGGCTCCCGACCAGACACAGTCGCACCAAAAACGACATCTGTTTCTCCACTGTAGCGAGACAGCAATAGCGCCCAGGTTGCCTGCACCAGATTATTCACACTCAGTTGATGCTGTCGTGCAAAAGACTGTACGGCGGCTGTTGCTTGCACAGGAAACTGGATTTGTTGTTCACTGTAGCTTACGTGCGACTGCTCCCGGTTTGATAATGGTTTATCCACCGTCAAGGGAGTTGGTGCAATGAAACCTGAGAGTTTTTGTCGCCAAAATTCTTCAGCTAGTGCTAAGTCTTGTTTCTGTAGCCAAGCGATGTAGTTTCGGTAACTTACAGTTGGTTCATAACGTAAATTTTCACCTTGAGAAAATGCTTGATAAAAGTCCAAGAGGTCTTTGAAAACCAAAGGTAACGACCAGCCATCGAGCAATATGTGATGAACACTCCAAACAAATTGATAACAGTCCTTATCCAATTGGATGAGATTTAGGCGCATCAATGGTACTTGAAAAAGTTGGAAGCCCTGTTGCCGCTGTGAGTGCAAGAAAACCTCTAATTGCTGTTGCTGCCTTTCAACAGATAGCTCTCGCCAGTCGTGGGTCTCTACAGTGATTTTCACTTGGCGATACACTACTTGAAGTGGTTCGCTCAAATGTTCCCAAACAAAAGCAGTCCTCAAGACCGAATGCCGTGCTACCACTTGCTGCCAAGCTTGCTCGAACGCACTCACGTTCAGGTTTCCCCTCAAGATGCAACTTAACTGTGTAAAATCCACCCCCGAAGAAGGAGCATACAAACTATGAAACAGCATGCCCTGTTGCATGCCAGAGAGCGGATAAATATCCTCAATATTTTTCCAGTTGGTTTGGCCGAGTTCTTGTTTCAATTTGAGGCTAGCCAACACTTGGTCGAGTTCTAACTGGTTGAGCTTGACTAAAGAGAAATCTGAAGGTGTATAACCTCCGCTTTGTGGAGCTAAACAATGAGCAATCAGTTCGCGCAATGTCAGTAGGAATTCTTGTGCTAGATGCTCAATTGTGGCATGTTCATGGACATTTGTGCTGTACGTCCAATTTATTTGCAGTTGATTTCCAATAATGATGCCGTTGAGATCTAGCAGATGAGTGCGGTTGCCATGCAAACTTTGGCTGGATCCAGTACACTCAGTAGCTAGTTGGATGCCAGAAGATGTATTCAAAACTTGATCAAATTGACCCAGATAATTAAAGCTAATCTGTGCTTGAGGAAGTGCCTGTAGTTTGGCGGCGATTTCTGCGTCCCGACTGAGATAGCGCAATAAACCGTAGCCAATTCCCTTGTTTGGAATGGCACGCAGCTGTTCTTTGACCGACTTTAAGGCATCTCCCGGATTGTGTGTTACTCCCAGTTCTATAAACACTGGGAAAATCGTCGTAAACCAACCGACAGTGCGTGATAAATCTACATCCTCAACTATATCTTCCCGCCCATGACCTTCTAAGTTCAGTAGCACAGAGTTAGAGCTAGTCCATCTTCGCAATAAGAGCACCAAGGCAGTCAACAGCACATCTTGTATCTGAGTGTTGTAAGCAGACGGAACATCTTGCAGGAGCGCTGTTGTTTGTGCTTCATCTAGCGACACTGATACTATGCTGGCAGATGCGACAGTGTTAGCTCCTGCTGCATAGTCCGTTGGTATGGAAGAAACTGACGAGCGAGATTGACTCAGCCAATAAGCCAGTTCTGATTTGAGAACTTTCGATTGCGCATATTCTTCTAGTCGCAAAGCCCAATCTTTGAAAGAAGTTGTCTTGGGAGGTAATTGGAGCGTTTGGCCACGGCTGAGTTGTTGGTAAGCTGTCTGCAAATCCTCTAATAAAATTCGCCAGGAAACGCCGTCAACTACCAAATGGTGGATAACTATGAGTAATCGGCTCGGTTTGTCAATACCCAGTCGGAAAAAGGCAACTCGCACTAAATCTTTTGACAGATTTAAACTCGCCTGTAATTGTGCTGCGGTCGTTTCAATTGCAGTTGTTTGTTCTGTTTGTGGTAGTTTCGATAAATCAAACCAGCAGAAAGCAGCACTATCAGCATTCAGAGCGTGAGTCTGTTGCCAATCAGACTCAGACAATACAAAGCGTAAGCGCAGGGCATCGTGATGTAACAGCAAGTACTGTACAACTTGCTGTAATAGTTCTGGTTTCCACTCGGCTGGCACAGATAGCAGAAATGATTGATTGAAGTGGTGCGGTTCTGGTAGATTCTGCTCAAAGAACCAGTGTTGAATCGGTGTCAGTGGTGCCGTTCCTGTCACTAAACCTTGTTCTGCCACGATAGCCTCAGTTGTGCCTGCGACTGCTGCCAACTCAGCTATTGTCTGATGCATAAATAGCTGCTTGGGACTGAGCACAATTCCTTGCTGATTTGCTCTGGCAATAATTTGAATACTGAGAATCGAATCTCCACCAAGTTCAAAGAAGTTATCATGTATGCCTACTTGCTCTATTTTGAGCACAGATGCCCAAATAGCGGCAAGCATTTCTTCGATTCGGGTGCGTGGGGCAACATATTTGTCTAATAGTTCACGCTGTAATTCAGGTGCTGGTAGGGCGCGGCGGTCTACTTTACCATTAGGAGTCAACGGTAACGACTCTAGCATCACTATTGCCTGAGGCACCATGTAATTTGGCAGCCTAGCTTTGAGGAATTGCCGCAACTCGCTAATTGTGGGTGCTGTATGCTGTTGTGGCACGATGTAGGCGACTAAGCGTTGCTCCCCTGGGGTGTCTACTCTTGCTGTGACGACAACTGAGTCAACTGATGGGTGTTGGTGAAGTACTGCTTCTATCTCGCCCAATTCGATGCGGAAGCCGCGAATCTTTACTTGATTGTCGATGCGTCCAAGGTATTCAATGTTGCCATCGGGCAAATAGCGTGCTAAGTCACCAGTTTTGTAAAGCCGGGAATCGGGGTCAGTGCTGAAGGGGTTGGGGATGAATTTTTCTGTTGTCAATTCTGGGCGGTTGAGGTAACCTCTTGCCAAAGAAGCACCACCGATGTGCAACTCTCCTGGTACACCGATGGGCACTGGTTGTAAGTGCGAGTCTAGGATGTAAACTTGCGTGTTGGCGATTGGGCGACCGATGGGAGGTGAGATATGCTCTGGTCCATTGGCAACTACTAGCCCAGAAGTTGTGACAACAGTATTCTCAGTTGGACCATAATTATTTACTACAAGTAAGGGGAGTAAAGAAGATGGATACTGATGAAGCTTATCTCCACCAGTCAGTATGCAACGCATTGCTACATTTTGTGTCCATTCTAGAGATAATAACTCCTGTGCCAATGGTGTTGGTAAAAAACTGATAGTCACCTTTTGTGATATCAACCAGTCTCGCAACTCTTGTGGTTTACCAAGCAGTTCACGTTTGACTAAGTAGATACTTGCTCCCACAGTAAGGTAGGGCCACAATTCCCATACCGCAGCATCAAATGCTGTTCCTGCTAGCTGAGTGGCTTTGTCTACGGAAGTGATTTCAAAGGCTCTTTTGTGCCAGAACACCAGATTTAGCAGTCCGGTATGGGCAACCAGCACTCCCTTAGGCGCTCCCGTAGAACCAGAGGTATAAATCACATAAGCCAAGTTAGTTGCCTGCACATCAGTGATTAAATTGTCCTGAGGAGATTGAGAAATCAGCTGCCAATCACTATCCAAAAAGACTTGCTGCGCCTTGTGCTGTGGTAATCTCTCAACTAAGTGCTGTTGCGTCAGCAGCACCGACACAGCCGCATCTTCTAGCATGAAACTAAGACGCTCTTGGGGATACTCTGTGTCAAGCGGCACATAAGCCCCACCCGCCTTGAGAATCCCCAGCAGTCCCACCACCATAGAGAGTGAGCGTTCCACACAAATGCCGACCAACACCTCAGGACCAACACCTAATGAGCGCAAGTAGTGTGCCAATTGGTTCGCACGACAATTCAACTGTGCATAAGTCAGTTGTTGGTTTTCATACACCACTGCCACTGCATGGGGGGTGCGCTCTACCTGTTCTTCAAACAACTGATGAATACACTTATCAGTAGGATAGTCAAAAGTTGTATCATTCCACTCTACCAGTAACTGCTGTTGCTCTTTTTCTGTAAGCAAGGGCAATTGGGAAATCTGCTGCTGTGGGTTAGCAACAATTCCTTCAAGCAATTTCTGGAAATGACCTGCCATCCGCTCAATGGTGTCCGCATCAAACAAATCAGTGTTGTACTCGAACATTCCTGTCAGTCCTTGCTCAGTCTCTACCATCGACAAGGTTAAATCAAATTTTGCTACCCCCCCATCCATCTTCTGAAGGCTGATAGTTAAACCATCTAGCTCCTGCACCTGCATTATTGGGTTACGTTGAAGGGCGAACATCACTTGGAATAATGGAGTGTGGCTAAGGTTTCGCTCCGGTTGCAGTTCCTCTACCAGTTTTTCAAATGGCAAATCTTGGTGGGTATAAGCTCCTAATGCTACCTCCCGAACCCGTTTTAGCAGACCCCCAAAAGTGGGATTTCCTGAAAGATCTGAGCGCAGAGCCAGGGTGTTGACAAAAAAACCTATCAATCCTTCAATATCACTGACGTTCCGACCAGCGATGGGAGAGCCGACAATGATGTCTTCCTGCCCCGTGTAGCGATACAGCAGTGTCCCAAAGGCTGCCAGCAGTGTTATGAATAGTGTCACCCCTTCTTGCTGACTCAGTGATTTTAAGGATTCACTGAGGAGCTTGGGCAGTACAAAAGATTGCATTGCTCCTTGGAAGGTTTGGATTGCTGGTCGAGTTCGGTTGGTGGGAAGTTCTAACACTGGCAAGGGTGCTGCCAACTGTTGCTTCCAGTAATTAATTTGAGACAAAAGCAACTTCTCGCTCAGCCACTGGCGCTGCCAGTAGGCGAAGTCAGCATACTGGATAGGCAGTTCGGGCAAAGGAGAAGGCGCTCCCGTAGAAAAAGCTTTATACAGGATTGTTAATTCGTTTATGAATATTCCCGCAGACCAGCCATCTATAACAATATGATGTACTACAAGCAACAGCACATAAGAATTTTGATCCAAGCGCAGCAGGTTTAAGCGCACCAAGGGACCTTCTTCTAAATCAAAAGGTTGCTGTGCTTCATTAGTTGCAAACTGTTGCACCGAATCCCAATTTGAACCCAAATCCAAAATTGGCAATTTCAAATCTAAAGTTGAAGGAGCTATCACTTGGACTGGTAACCCATTCACCATTTTGAACGTTGTTCGCAAGGCTTCATGACGACGCAAGATTTCTGCGATCGCTTGCGAGAGAGCTGTTATATTAAGATCCCCTTTGAGGTGGAGCGCGATGGGAACGTTGTAAGTAACACTTTTACCTTCTAATTGGTACAGAAACCACAGTCGTTCCTGAGCAAAAGATAAAGGCAGATTTTTGTCTCGTGGGATAGACGCAAGGGGAAGAGTAGTAGCATTCGCCACGATGTTTTTCTGCTGTAGCAACTTCATAAGTTCTGTCTTGCGCTCAGATAGTAATTCGCGCAGTTGTGGGGTCAGTGTTCCTTTAGGGGCACGAATCTGTAGCTGATTCCCATCAACCGACAACTTCACACTTAGCCTTTGAAGTTCTGCGAGGAGTTCATCATTGGTTTTTAGATGCATATCACCGTCAAATCCAGGTGAGAGGAACGCTTGATTGATGTGGTTGTTGCTCATATTGTGATTTCCTCCTCATCATGGCTGTGGTATCTGTTTTCTCTTCCCAGTTCAGATTTTCCTGTTTCTAGCGTTAGGGAAGAGAGAACTTGAGTGACTAACTGAGCGATGCTCAATCCTTGAAGAAAGGTAACTATGGGGATAACTATCCCTAGTTCTGTTTCTATCTTGTTTCGTAGTTCTATAGCTATTAAAGAATCCAATCCTACATTAAGCAGTGACTGATGGATGTCTAATTGGGATACAGACAATTTAAACGTCTTAGATACCTGTTCGCGGAAATATTCTGACAAGAATTGCTCCCGCTCTTCGGGTGGAACAGCTAGAAGGGCATTGCTTCTAGGAAAATTATTTTTTTCCTCTTGAGTTACCAGGGATATTTCCTTTGAACCTGTGGTTTCTAGTAAATAACCTTTGTGAACCAGCTGATAACGCAGTCCCCAGATTTGTGCAACCAACTCCCCTGATGGATTGAGAATACGCACATCTCCTTCAAATACATCTTTGGCTCCAGATTCATTTTTTGCGCTCGCATGGCTCCAAATTAAATGACCGGCTTTTCTATAAAATTCAAGTCGTCGATAACCTATGTGTAATAGTAGAAATTCGGGAGAAAGAGTGAGGCTATTTTTATTGAGTAGCGAACCAAACACCAGACAACAATTATCCCAGAAAACAGGATGAATATTGTAAGCTGCAAATTCCGATTCTGGTAACTCAGGAAGTTGAATTTGCCCTAATGCTTCTTTTCCCTCTCTCTGGTAAAGATGTTTTATAGCCTGAAAACCCAAACCATATTGCAATCCTATCTCAGCAATTTGTTTATATAATGCTTGAACATTAATCTCTTCTGTACAACGAGCTTGAATTTCCTGAAGCGAACTTGAATGCAAGTTCAAGTTTTCAAAACCATCATGCAATTTTGAAGAATGATGGTTCTGAAGATATGAATTGCTCGAAGTAGCTTCTTTGCTAGGTATTTGCCTTTTAAAAGCAGAAGAATTATTAAATCCTTCTGTTCGACAAAGCTCTTGTAACTTATTCAAAAAAGGTAAATTACTGAGAATCAATTCATTATCTGGGCCAAAATCCAACAGACAAGCAATTTCATCGATTCCAGCCTGCTTAAGTTGACTGACTATACCCAGGCAAGTATCAGGGGTTCCAATTAACGCCCTAGTGGAGAAAAATCTTTCAAATAGAAAATTCAAGAAATTATCGAACTCTTGAGACGACAACTTTGTGAGGTCAACATCCCGACTTCTGCTCTGGGCAAGCCCCTTCAACAAGTTCTGATTCAATTTAAGATAGTCACAAAAAGGTTGCCGCACCTGCTCTCGAACGAGATTAACATCCTCGCCAACGAAAGTATGCAACATAACTGCAACTTTCCCAGATTCCGGATCGTGTCCGTGCTTTGCCCGCATTTGACGATAAAGGGCAATTTTCTCAGCTAACTCCTCAGTAGATTGGTCAAATAAATGCGTGAGAAGATTAGCACCAATTTCACCTGCCTTAGCAAAAGTTTGAGGATTGCTTGCAGCAGTGACCCAGATTGGTAGAACAGGCTGGATTGGAGATGGATAGCTTCTGACCTGAATCTGAGTGGAATTACCACTTTTTACTGGTATGGATTCCCCTTGCCATAACTTTTGTACCGTCTCAATACCTTGGTACATTTCTTCATAACGGTTGGGGTATTTCTCAGGGAAAAAGGCAAAGTCATTGGGGTGCCAGCCTGAGGCGAAAGAAATTTCTACTCTACCTTGAGAGAGGTTATCCACCATTGCCCACTCTTCAGCAATGCGAATGGGATGGTGTAGAGGCAGTACCACGCTGCCTGCCCGCAAACGAATCCGCTTGGTTTGCATGGCTAGGGCAGCATTCAGTACGGCAGGATTGGGAAAAAGACACCCCATAGCCGCAAAATGACGCTCTGGCAGCCAGACACTGGAAAAACCATGTTGATCTGCAAACTTCGCACTCTCAATAACGAGATGATATTTACCTCCTGTTTCGGAGTTTTCTTGGCTAGCAAAGAACATTAGACCAAACTGCATACCCAGTTCTCCTTAAGCTCCAATCAATTGATGCTCGTTATCGATTTTTCCAGTGGCATGGCATATCCATGCATCAGCGCTGTTGTTAGCTAAACGACTATAAATAGAGAAAGAAATTTCTGCTTTTGAATGACCAGAAAGGATGATTTGTACGATGCGCTTTTCTTTTTCTTGCAGAAGCATCGCTTGTGGGTAGTGACGCTCCTACACCAACCCTAACGGGTATGGTGTAGGCTTCTCAGGCATTGCGAAGAATGCGTAGAACTTCCTTGGAGGTATCATCAGTAATCGAGCCAACGATTACGATTTCACCTTTACGGCG